>JAAUXT010099170.1_pt1 | contig 49515 bp, 56 predicted proteins | sample 7278171 | NCBI WGS metagenome assembly JAAUXT01 (sample SAMN14350112, study PRJNA611818) | marine sediment metagenome | isolation source: surface marine sediment (1.8m) | place: French Polynesia: Moorea | collected 2018-08
GGCTGGCTGGCTGGCTGGCTGGCTGGCTGGCTGGCTGGCTGGCTGGCTGGCTGGCTGGCTGGCTGGCTGGCTGGCTGTTGTGCTGTGATGCCTCGAGTGGATCCGATGCCGGATCAGCTGATGTCCTCACGTGCCAGACTCCAACCCATTGATCTCTCCCGCCACGCTGAATTTTTTTTCTCCATATTTTTGCGCACGGTACCGTTTTGTTGAAGTGGTCTCCATGGCAGACGGATCACTGGTTCCACCACCAAACACAAAGAAGATGAGCGTTTTCCTGGTTGCCATTGGTTCGCACAATGTTCGAATGAGCGAAATTGGCTGTCATTTGCGGGAATTGTCTTGGGGTCCAGGGCCCGGCCGAAGCCAATGTCATTTCTTCCCTGGCCGAAAAACCAGTCACTTCCAGTTTAACGAACAAGACAAACGAGGATCGTTTTTCTGCGAGACAATCGCCTAATGAAAGAGGAGCCGCTTATCTGAGGCACGTTGAGTGTCACACGACGCTTTGAAAAAGATTGTCTTTCCTTTATTAACTGACAACTGAACCTAAAGTAATTTTGCGCTGTAATGGACAAACAAAAGAATTTAAATGGAAGTGAAGGAATTGGAGTGATCACCCGGAGAGGAATGGAAATTGCAGCCGCAACAAGGCGGGGTCTGTGAAATGTCGCGCGGGTTGAATGACACTGTTAGTTTTTTTCAGAGCAAAGTATGTGGTGACGAGATTTTGTGCGAGTACTTCGACGATCATCTTGAAAAACTGGCCTGAGATCACCAGTCACCAGATAATTTCCTCGTGAGGGATGACTTATTTGGGGTTGCACGAGAAGGGGGTTTCTCCCTTTCCATTTCATTCTGATGTTCACTGAATGAGCCTTTCAGACACGTTGGTTTCAAAACTTCCTCAACTGCGAGATTCTTTATCATTGTGAAACACTGAAGGCGAAAACAATGACATCTGAACGGCGCGTGCGGAAGAAAGCCTGAGAGTTAAACAGATCACCCGAGGTGAACCTGAAACTGCAGCCGCAACATTACGGCGGCGGCTTCGAAATGTCACGTGTGTTGAATTTCTTCATTTGTCATTAAGATCACGACGAAACCGGTAATGAAAAACAAGCGAAACAAACTTTCCTATTCACACTGGATTTCATTTCATTAAAAAAGGTGCCCCCGAGCCTCGGCGAAGAAAAGCTGCTCTGCCTATTAATGGATCGGTCGCCGTGGTGATTTTCATATAAATGGGAAAAGTGGAAAGGAATTAATTGCGGTGTCATATTCATATGTCATTGAAAGGGCAGAAGCGGCACCGGTGCGGTGCAGGCAGCGCGTCCCCGCGGTGAAGGTCCGGGCTGCGCTGCGGCCGCGCCGAAAACGTATTCGTCCCTCGCGAAGGTCAGAGGCATGGCGGGCAGCCAGAGCAGCAAGCAAAGCAGGCAGCTCCAGAACAAATGATGGGAAATTATTAATTGGCCCTTCTGTCTGTGCGTACATGCGGGAGGGACAAAGGGAGATAGATCTGAGAAAAATGGCGGGCGTCCATTTGGGTTCTGGATTGGAATTGTCCATGCGGAGAAGAGAGGGGGATCATCCACTGCAATCCACTCTGGCCAAATGCCTTCATTATCCCTGACCAAGATAAATCGCAGCGACTTCCCAGACAAATCATATTCATGCATGATTTATCGTGCAGCCAAATTGAAAATATTATAGTGGCTGTGGAAGAAATCAAGCCGTTGGCTCCCGCTGGTCATAAACTCAGGCGTGTCCTATCAAAATTAATTCCATCACATAATTTCATTGTTGATGGCTCAGAGTTGTTTTTTCCGCCATCTGACTGCAAAACCCCGAATAGAAAATGAAGATTGGATGAAATGGATGTTGCGTTGGGGACTTGGAGCCAGTGAAATATCGGGACCATTTGCTACTTAAACTCTCTCCCTGCCTCTCCCTCCCCCTTCCAGTCACTAGTCGCCAAAAGTTTGCCAGCACCACCCCACCCGTCTAAAAACCTGGCTGCTTGATCTCTGAGGACCGAAATACATGAATAAAGGTTTGCTACTCAGTGCTTTATCCGCAGCACTTTGTCATAAGTCGGCGGGTCAGCTTAATGCCGAAGCTCCATCAAGAGACCGGGCCCTGTAAATGAATAAGAATGCCTGATTGTGATTCACCAAAGAGTCAAAGTTATGATAGAAACGCCGCAACTCTCTGACATAAAAATGCATTGAATCATCCCAGAGCCTCGGCTAAAATAAATCCAGATTGCTGAAGGCGAGGGGAAGGCTCCCGCTACATACACAGGTCCCGCCGTGGACCAACAAGACGTGGAATTGAAAGACAGTTTGTTCATTTAGACGCAGAGCCCTACTGGTCTCAGTTGATCATTACCAACTTGCGCACCTGATTAAGCATTCATGATGCACTGAAATTGTATGTGTCTCAGCATTCGGGCTTTTTATATTCCCCCGCCCCTCCCTAATGCAATCTGATAAAAGCTTTTTCTACGAGGCGCTGCTCCAATTGGTAATCAGGCCGTGTGCAGGGCTGGTGTTAATCTGGGCTGTAACCTGGTGAGGCCCCTCATGCGCACAGCAGCGCTGAACTGGGGAGTCACGTGACCCGCGAAGCCTCAGGCACCGGAAGTAGGGAGCTTGGTCGAGCCCCCGAGGCACCGTGCAGAGACAGGGCGGGGTTCCTTCTGACGGGAGCGCCGGTGATTGTTGTTCTCTGTTCTTGACGTGTTGGTGTTGGAGAAATGAACATCTCGTACGAACGTTGACTTCTGCTTTGCATGCACGGCGCTCAAAATGCGAAGTCTGTCAAAACTGCTTTTCATCCAACTGTCTGGTTTGAACACCTTGAACACATTGGTTTTCTTTTGCCCAAAACTGACTGCAAGCGCAGAGAACAGGTATGTTCGCTGGAGCAATTCTGTCCGTCTGGCGTGTGGTCATGCAAGGACACAAACAAGACGTTGGTGGGTCCATAATTCTGCACTGGATCGGTAAATCGTTGTGCAATGCCAGTTTTCTTTCCTTTCAGCTTTTCTTTCCATTCATCATCTCATTTTCGGGCCCAAGATTGTTTTCCCTTTGAACTTGTTTGAGGCTTAATTATGAGGTGACGTTTCTCTATTATGAGGCCCCATCACAAAGTCGTGCCGAAGTTTGGTCATTAATACGGACGTGACATCTGCTTTTTGTAAAGGGTCCAGACTTGTGATTCTCGGACTCGCAATCTTCTCTCCCCTTTGATTGGACTAATTTCTTACATTTATGATGCATGCTACATGTCATATGAAAGTATTCATACTGCAAATGGCTCCAATATGTATAAATAATATATGGTCCTGCTCTGGGGACGGGCACACTTATTAAATCTAGGGGAAAGCAATAGATTTTCATTGGGACCGAATTTGAGGGATATTGTGTGCTGATCAGACCTTGTCTACGGGCTGTATTATCTCAAAACGAAGCTCGTCTGAACATCTTGAGGATTCGGCCGCAATACAAAGGCCTCGGCTGCAGGGATGACGTCCGGTCATTTCCAGGCCCTAAATGCTTATGAACTGCGGCTAATGTTTTTGTCATTTCTTCTCCTTGAGACTCGGCCCTGCATCTCTTGCTCATCCGTCCAAATTGTATCCTGAGCAATTTTTGATGTAGCTCGGGCCTGACCTATCTGTCTCCAATTACCCGGTCCAATTGACTGGACATTATGGCTCGATTCCTCCCAGTCATTGCCCTGTCCATCAGGCAAACAGTACGTTTCATTTGGCCAGCGATGGGCTTGAAGCATTGGTCAGTTTGTGTCCAGTTGTTGAAGGAGGATAAGAAGTGGATGCCATCAGGGCCAGGGCCGGGACGTCCTTTCTAACTCGCCAATATTCAGGTTAAAACAATCAGGGAACCAATCAGTGGGGCCTTTGTGCGAATCACGAGGTTACGGGGTCTCGCTGCGGACAGAAATAGGCACGACAGCGCGCGACGTGCTCCGCCTGCTCTTGCCTGCACTTTTCATTTTTGACAATTTTCCTTTCATCTGTTTGGTGGTCAACATTGCTGGTCGGTAAAATCGCGTGCGGATTTGTCCAGGTTGCCAGGCGGCTCTCAAACCACACCATGCATGGTCACACTGGTCATTTGTTGTTGTTTTTTGGCAGAAGAAATCTGCACACAGATTCCCACACACGTTCACGTTGTGAGGCAGCAGTGACTTTCGACCCTCCTTCCCAGCGTTCTGCTGAGCACAAGAAACGAGAAAAAGAAGAAAAAGACAATTGTTCCTGATGCGCATAGCGATGAGTCCCACAAATTACGGCCTGATTCGCCTGTTTTGTGCGGAGTCTGAAAGCTTCTAATTTTAGCTGCGAGAAAGATATTGTACACATTTGCCGCAGTGCTCATAATTACAAATGTTGATACGCAATTCCAAAGCTGTTTATCTCACAAAGGCGACTTAATCGGGCAAAGCGATCCAATCTCTATAAATGCATTTCTTTCAGTATTTCCCCTAAAAATAAGGCGAGATTAGCAAAGTAAGAATTGTAATTGCTTCATTTTGGCTGCTATTGTTGAGAGTTTAAACACCGTCCCTGTTGCTTAAATAAGACTTATTATGATGTACGGTGAAGATAATGAGAAAACGCGGCAAAAATTAAGCGCAGCTTTATTTTCCGTTGGATACCAAAACACTTGCCATCAACTTGGTGCTGATAACCACACAAAAGAAAGAAAACTTTGGGCTCGCTGTAAATGGAGAAACGCGGAGAACAGGAACTCTTGATTTCCAACGGGATGCATTGCTTGAAAACTTTTTTCGTGAATCTGGTGAGTGTTTTGACGAGATTTGTTTTTTGGCAAGGTTGATTGTCACGCACTGTTCTGCTGTACTTCCAGGTGTGAGGAGCTCCAGAAGACTGCCCGGCAAGATGTCGGCGTACCTGAAGCGGTTCCAGCCCGAGATGTACGCGTTCCTGACGAAGCGACATCGCCTGGTGGAGGAACGCGACCAGCAAGAGCCCGGGGATCGAGCAACCTCGGCGGAGGGAACCACGGCCAGCAGATAGTTATGCAGTGTCCAAGATTATTCACAAACCAAAAGTTGACGTGTGAAACCAATGAAGACCAAACTCAAATCCAGTGCTATGTGACTCGTACGAGCGTCTGTGAGTGAGCGCACAGAGACGGGTGATTTTTGCAGTTGAGGTGGGAGGAACATCAGTCTGTTGATCGATGACGCGCTGCTGACCGCTCAGGTCTGGAGGAATCTGAACCTGTCGTGGTGGCAGCACCGTCTGGGGCTGAGTGACGCTTCCAGCTGTGATCAAAAGCTCTCCACCACCGCGAGGGGAGATCAACATGTTTGCGTGTCTTTTTGCGAGTGAACATGTGTGCGCAAAACCTGCCTGGTAAATAAATAAGAGATACCCGTGTGAACGCTGATAAAATGTCTTGCGAAATTATTCTCGATATGATCTCATAATTGTACACCTTGTGAATGGTTTTCTGCGGAGATAATTTTTAATAAAGTTTTCTTCAAAGGAAGAAATTGCTATAAAATTAGTAAGGCGATTGGAGTGCTTAATCGACGCAATGTTTGAAATTACTTCGGTGTCTTTCGGCTGACTGAGTTTGGGGAGGTAAACGTGGACGTGAAAACGCAATTTAATTGCGGTACTTCAGAAAAAGGTTTCAAACACACAAGAACCAAACCAAAAACTTACAGTATGGCTTTTGTAGGAGCCTCACAAAGGACTGTTTTTATTAAAGAAACGCCATACAAATGAGTGTTAATGTCCCAGATAGTTTGCGCGAATTCTCTCGACATTTCCCAAGATAATTACGGGTCAGGTATGGACGAAAGCCAAATTACTGGCAACAAATATTCCGCACATGTGCGCAACACAAATTTACGATACCTTAAAAAAAGCACTTGGCCTCTTGAGAAAGAATTGCATTCGGTCACCTCTTAAAAAGGGTGACTGGTTTCCATGTAAGAGGAAACCTCACATCACAGTAATTAAATGGTAAATTCCGTGCAATGTCATCATCCTGACTCGCTTTTGAAATTTCATCCAAGGGAGTGCTTGAAATAGGTTACAAAAATAGCAATTATGAATTTCTGCTTGACTATGCATGTACATTACACCCAGTTATAGTTAAAGACACAAATTGGCTGGATGTGTGTGCAGCCTCTCTGTTGCACAAGGTGTCCCTGCACCCAGGCTTTGTTGGATACCTTGTATCAGAAATTCTGTCCAGGCAGAAACGCAGCCAAATCTCACACAATTGACCTGTTAAATGTGGAGAACACTGAATTGAACTGGTTGTTGAAATTAAAAATTGCACTTCATTTTTATGCTTGATGAAGTGGGATACTAGATCAGCGCGGAAGGACAAAAGTTTGAGCGCACTGTCGACAAATTTGTCTGCACTTCCAGGAAACAAGCACAGAATCGTGAATATTTGATCGCGTCAGTACGCTCTGAGATTTGAAAGAGCAGGAGCTTCCGTTGACTGGTGGTCACAAATGTTTCAGGTGGGACCTGGGGTGCATGTTCCGCCTGTGGACCCCATCGAGAACAGGTCACTGCAGCAGGTGCCTTGTTTAAGCTGTTCAGGTGAAAGTCGTGTCTGATCAGTTCCACATCAGGTTGGAAGAGCAGCTGCTGCGACTGATGACCTGACGTAAGCAGAGAACTGACGCCAAACGCAGCGATGCCATTTCTTTTGGTACTCACACCTGCGAATAATGCTGTCTGAGAAGTATGCAGTGCATCCTTAATTGTGCTCAATTACCAGAGCAAATGCTGGCTGTGTATGAAAGGGCGCTCAGCATATCGTTGGCCAGCAATTACAGAGACTTCCATCTGAAATTGAGGGTGATTACCACGAGAAATTCTTGCCGTGACCTCAAGTCTTTCTGTCTTGACAGTCTCTGTACTGTGAGGCTTTTGTTGTTCAAAATTCGCCTTGAGCTCTTCGGAAGACATATTAATAGGGTAACTCCAACATTTGTCACAGCCTGTCTCTGGCTTTTTAGTTGTTGTTGCAAGCATTGGCATTATGCATACATCTAGTGCATGCAGTTAATGTGTAATTTGGGAGATTGCACCGAGAACCTGTTTGGATTCAGAGATACGAGTGACACTTTTTCCAAGATTGTTATTTCGTGATTCATCAAGTGTGGCAGCAAACAAACGGTCACAGGAGATCTGAGGCGCTCTTTGTCCTCGCGAAATTATGACTTGAATGTCAAATTATTTCTCAATAATTCAGTGTGCGGAGAAGTGCTTCTGTATTTTTAATGTTCACAAAGTGAATGAGTTTTGCGAGAACTCAATCAAGAACATCCCAGCGTGGCAACCGGTGACGGTCAGCGTGGAAACCGAAGGCAAATTAGCTGCTGCGTGGACGAACATTGAGGGACCAGAAATAGAGAAAAAAACAGGCAGCCTTCTTTCATTTTCGGCCATTGAAATTGGACGTCCTCCTGGGCCTTCTGAGCACAGCAATGACCTGCACCGCGGATATAATTTGGGGCGATTGTGCAGAGTAATTCACATTCCGAGCCTCGTCGACCCACACAAAGTCTCGTGTAACAACAAGTCCGGCTAATATTACATATGCACAAATAAATGATGATATGGTTGTGCCAGGAATCCTTAAACCGAGTTCCGAATGCAAATTTGAGCGCGGCACAAGTGATTATAATTACGACTGGTGGACGTGGGCGGAGGATCTGGTGATCTCTGCGTGTTTGTTTCTTCTCATGTTTTGTCCCAGTTCCTTTTCGCATGCAGTTGAAACTGTTGAGTGTTTGTTGCCAGAGAAGGACATGCCCAGATTAATTAAATCTGTTGTTGTATCCAATACGCTGCTGGAATGACTGGATTCCCGTCGTTTCTTCAGACTGCAATGCGACTGCCTGGTGTACGCATGTGTGTGTGTGTGTGTGTGTGTGTGTGTGTGGACGAGTATGTGTGTCCGTGTGCCCAAGTGTGTGTGTGTGTGTGTGTGTGTGTGTGTGCAATACAGTTGAGTCCTCTCGATCAATTTTGATCTTCTCAAGCAGCTCAATTGGTCTTTCGATGTCCAGTTGTCGTCGTGGCGATTGACGAAATGACAAAAGTGACTGTTGGTGGCGGAGTAGTCTGAGATATCGTTCCGTATTGTCAGCAGATCTCTCGTTGGAGACGTTGCCTGATGTGAAGAGAAAACTCATCGCGAAATGAAAGAATTATTACACGTAGTTGAGGTCGTTTCCGCTGAATTTACCTCGTACAACCTGGGTTGATGGAATGTGTCCTCCAGCGCTGTGTCAAACAACTGCCGCTTGCGGTTTCAATTAAGAAACTAAACTTGTGCAGACATTTGCGCTGTGGTGTGCCACTTCGTGAAAAAATGGGAGTCGTCGCCGACTTTTGGAAGTTCGAGCCACGTGGTCAGACCGCCAGCTTACCGCCAAGTGGTGGTGACGCAACAAACTGTACGAAGTTCTGACTCCTGAATCAGACTCCTGTGTCAGACACCCCACTGGTGTCCCGATTAGAATTTTCCAAAGTGAGCACCATGTATTCACACGCCAAGGAAGCTAGACACGTCAACTGACTAAATATTTCAACGAGGCAACTCATTACACACCAGCGGGTTTCAAGTTGTCAACGTTTGACAGGAAACCTGTTTTGCCCCCAAAAAAAGACGGCGCAAATGTGGAATTTTCTCCCTGTGCAATTCCGGGGGGAGGGTCTTGTTGTTGAGCACACACCGTGAGGCAAATACCTTCACGGGTGAGAGGGAGACAAAGCGAGTATTAGTGATTTATTAATCACACACATCTCCCTTGGCGCGACCATCTTTTCAATTTCTCGCCATTTCAAAAGTTTGAAGGGACTACTAATGACGTTTGTGAACTGAGTCAACTTTTAATTTGCATTGGGAGATCCAAAGGAACTATCCTGGCTCCCAAGACATTCTTCAGAAAGTCGAAAATCTTGTCCCTTTGTTTGCTGAATTTCTTAAGGAGATGGGGTGTAAAAAGTTGCCAGGCACCCATTTCTGATATTTTCTCAAGCATACACGACAAGTTGAAATGTGTCCTCTGGCTGGCTTTAATTGTTATTGTCGGTGGGGCTTTTTTCTCTCCGTCCAAATCCAAGGTAGGAATTTTGAAATGAATGGGAGTCTTTGATTAAACAGCAATTATGTGTAAGTAAAGCTTTTTATTGGTATCTGCGCAAAATGTTAATGTTGGAGATGACAAGTGACAGGCAACAACACTGAGCATTTCCCGAGATCACAAAATGGCATTATCTCCACGTGCACCTGTGAGACAAAACACTCACTGCGCCCTTCTGAGTGCTTGCAATTGCACCGGGTTTCTGCAGGCATGCAGGTGCAGTTGACTTTGAGGCAATTCGCGAAGAAATGGAAATTAAAACTTCCGTGTTGTGCACAAAAACAAGGCGTTGGTGAGAAGTTGGGTGCGTAGGGAGAGCGGAATCGCTGTTCGCTTAATTGGCACCAATTGTTTGAGGCAACAAAGACTTGCAGGGCGACCGAGTACGCGACTTGAAACCTTAAATGCATCACGTTCCACTTGCCTGAGACTTTTTTGTCAAATTGAATGGATAAATATTGCCCTGGCAGTGAAGGGTATGTCACCCCGGGGCACTTAATTTCTACATTTCGCCCTTTTATGGTGTGACGAGGGTTGTAATTTTGTCAGCAGACACTGTTTCAAATCGCACAAATGCACGAACAAGAGAAAGTAAGGCAATGTCAGGCGACGGAGCGCTCGCTTGGTTTTGGAACAGGCATTGACTTGGGAAACTAAAGGACCCGGGAGACAAGCATAAATACAAGACTCCGTCGTGCCCCCTAGCAAAGCCAATCTCGAAGAAATTAAATAAAAAAGTAAATGGCAACCCCGAAGAATGAACTTGATCAAGCAGAAATTGCCGTGCCACAGACAAACAATATGAGTCCCAAATGTAGCATTGGCTGCGTACAAGGATTGGCGATGTTTTCTGATGTCATCTAATTGGGATCGCAGCAACTCTGCAGACCCTGTGCATTGCTCATCTCTGAACTGTCTTCGAGTCCGAGACAAGCCTGAATGAGCGTTTGTGCTAGAATGAGGCTTTTCTTTCCCCCTGTTGACACGACCTGTGTTGTCACAGCACCATGTTTTGGAAGCATCTTGTCCATGATTTTTTACTCTTCTTCCTTTAATCCCCCCTCCCCAAGATTAATCATCTGATTAGGAGGACTCGGGCTCTCACGGCACAGGGCTGCCACTGCAGAGAACTCATGATTGCTGAACTGTTGATTTTTTTCATTTATCACTTGGCCACATCGAGCTGAAATGAGCTGGCGTTTTTTATTACAAAAATCCTGCCTTTGCAATCAGGGAACATCGAAGCAGTCCCATGCAATCAGGCATAATGGGGGCTCTCCCCGACTTATTATACAAACTTAATTGCCAATATTTGTGACATCGGACCATTTTCATACTCCATAAAGTTATGAACTTCTTATCAAAAAGCTGATCCCCCTGTGTAGCGCAGTCCTGGGATAGTGGCACAAAAGGCCACATTTCGCTCTTAAGAAATTGTTTTAATTCGATGTTTTGTCTGTGTACAAGCTTCATAAAACCGTTTTCATGTTTGCCCATAGACGATATTTATGTCTGTTATCTTGGGGTTTCCGATATGAAATGGGTTCATTTCATGGCTTTAGAAAGTGATGCAACATGTTTTTTGATGGAAATGGCAAGGCAATAAGTGCTGACTTTATTTCAATGGGGCTGCATCCATACGAGGAGGAGGAGGCCGCCCCGGCAGCACGCGGCGACGCACTGGATGGAGAGGATCTCCCTGCGCATCACCTCCTCCAGTTGCTGATCGAATGCGCAGAGCGATGCTTTTTTCGCGTTGAATGTGATGGACATCTTCCTTTGATCAATCATACAATTCTTTGTAGGCAAAAGGTGAAACACACAAAAACACACTCATTTTCATGGTGTTCGATCGGCCGCCAAAGCGCAAGCTGGTTTTTGCTTGAACATTGGAACATTATCGTCGGGTTAAAAACCATTTTTAAAGTTCAAATTGCGATTTGAGATGAACATGCCACTTTCCTGGTGGTATTTAGACTGTATACTAATTGAGTCCAAGTCAAACATTGAACTGGTTTGGAGTGACATGCCTCTCGGATGTGTACAGCCTATTTGACCCCACGCGTCTTGATGTAAAATTCAATCAAGGAAGCTTTGAGAAGTTACTGTCAACATTCATGCTGCTCCTTTGAGAACCAGTCTTCGAAAAAAGTTCATCCCCGACTGAGTATTGAGATATGAAATGAAAATCATGCTTGTCTTGTCACTTCAGTATGATCCCAATGAAAAACACAATTATCAGCAGAAACTTGTGTCGAGCTTGACCGAATACTCACCCCTGTTAAAAAATCTCCCTCAAGCTACGCGTTCAATGAGTTCAAACACTGAAAGCAATCCGTCGCATGATCTGCTGTGTAAATTGCTCACAGCCTGATATTTTTTGTCTCTGTGCAGAAAAAAACAGGTGTTTTGATGAGGATGAAAAATGTTACCTTCTTGCAATCAGTGGAGCCCTCTTGAATTTGGGGTGAAAGTTTGGAGGGTGCGTGATTCACCGAAGGTGAACCACGGACAAGGTAGTTAGTTCCATTGCGTTCAAGTCAGGTTTGTATTTGCGCGGTTGCTCAAATTTCAAGAAAACAAAACGAGAGAGAGAGAGAGAGAGAGAGAGAAAGAAAGAAAGAAAGAAAGAAAGAAGGAGAGAAAGAGAAGAGAGCTAGAGGGCAAGAGAGAGAGAGCAAGAGAGGGAAAGAGAGAGACACAGTGAGAGAGACACAGTGCGGCAGTGTGTGTGTGTGTGTGTGTGTGTGGTGTGTGTGTGTGTGTGTGTGTGTGGTGTGTGTGTGTGTGTTTCGTGTGTGTATCGCATGACTCTGCGCTCAGCAGCACGGGGCTTTTCAGTGATCATCAAAACTCATCTACGCAGCTTCAGAGACGACAGGTGTAATTTTATGACGCAGAAATTATGACTCTTTCAACTGCAGTACAAAGCCTTTGTACTTGAAAGATGATTATTTCAAATGAATGTAATTTTATGGGAGCCTTGATGGGAGAAAGTAATGTTTCCTGCAATTTCATTCCAGGCACTTATCTTTCACACCAACAATACACTCCATCAAAGGTTGTGGCATTTGCGCATCCACTCAGAGCGATTTTATTTCTTTGGTAAAAATCCATTTGCCACAATTATCCCATTAAAACTGGGAGTGTTTCTCTCACTGGTCGTGACTAGGGAACTTTGCGTAGTTGTGCAAATCGTGTTCATAAGCCTTCAGCAAATGTCTGCGACCACACCTGGCTGGATATACCAGTTCTCGTCCGATCACTGAAGTCAAGCAGCGAAGGGCTCGGTCAGTACTTGGATGGGTGACCGCCTGGGAATTCCGAGTGTTGCAGGCTTAACTTTTTCTTTTTGTACTGCACAAAATTGACAGATCTTTAACATTTTGCATCCCAGCCGTCATGGTTTCCAAATTCAGGTGGACCACTGAATGACCCATGTGGACCGTGCTCTGAGATCGCCCCTCACAAGCAAATTTGGCGTGCACAATTTTCAACTCCCACGTCTGTATGCTTGCGAGATGACACGCTGTCAAGACACAACAGACTGTTCAAGCTGCTTCAATGGAAGACAAGGTTCGTGCCCACTGTTCATTTGTTGCTCCGCGCAACAACAACAGCTCAACGGTACCAAGGTGAGAGCGTGTGACAGGGTGGAAGATCAAGATTGTCATTGAGGGGCAGAGTGAATGTCTGCGACCACACCTGGCTGAAAATACCAGTTCACGTCCGATCACTGAAGTCAAGCAGCTATGGGCTCGGTCAGTACTTGGATGGGTGACCGCCTGGGAATACCGAGTGTTGCAGGCTCATTTTTTTTTGTGTCCGCTCACTTGTTCCGGGCGTCCTTTCAGGACCGCCACACCCTCCCAACAGGCTCGGTTGGCACTTGGATGGGTGACCACCTGGCTCCACTTGACAGTCGATCAGATGACACTTTAGCCGCCTCTGTTGAAGACAGAACCACAGAACTTCTTTCAGATATGACGAAGACAAGGAACTCATTGAGGAATATTCATCTTTGCGCAGTGGGTCTTGGCCTTGGAGTAATGACAATAATCCTTTACAGCTCCGACCCATCCATTACACAAATCCTCTGTGTCTGTCACACTTCTCATCCGCACAGACTCTCCTAATGAATTTTATTTCTTTTCTCTTGATAATTGCCGTGCAATTTTGCCAAACTTCAAAGTAATCAAGTGTGACTCGCTCAAAAGCTGCGTGCAGCTCAGTGAGTGATGTATCGGAGCCTGGAAACCGAGCTCTCCGGGCGACTTCTGGGACGCGCTAATCTGAATGCAACATCCCGGATGATAATTGCAAAGCGGCCGCTTCTGTTTCTTTTCTTGTTGCGCTGAATTCCATCTCATTTATTTGCAGAGTGCGTTGAAGCTGACTGTGCATAGCAACTCGGGGCTGACACATCACACGTCAAGTCTGAAAAGTTTCCCTGCCTTATTTGAGTTGCTGGAACAAAGCCTCCTGATGCGAATGAATTGCGAAGTCTGAAGCTTGCCCAATTTGGTTTTTGGCTGAAGCTTGGACATGGGCAGAGGTCACCAACATGCACGTGCCTGTCAGACAACCCAAGTTTGATTGTGCATTCTAACTCGGTCTGGTTTGTTCACTGTAAGAGATGGTTCTCGCACATCTGAGTCCACAAGCAGTGGACAGTTCATTTCCGAGTGTAGACAGCTGCACTGTTGTACAGTTTTGTACAGCTGGACGACGTGATTTCAGCGCAGATGAGAAATACAAATCAGAAATTCGCTCTTCAAAGTTGTCTCACAGCATGGAACCAGACGGGACATCGTCCGGAGTCGGATCAAGTTCCGGCTGGAAAGGGACCGTGAAACTCGGACACCGAGAAAACAACTGTCGTTGCACAAGCAAGGTTCTGGGTGGTTGTGCCAGAAGTGAAGGGAGGAACCGAAAATCAAACGATGCTGGAAAACTGACGTCGTCAAAGCAACTTGACTGAAGCCAACACGTTGTAGCTGCCTTCTTTTGTGGCAACCTTGGCAAACAAAAAACACGCCAACCAGATCCTGACATCCTGGGGATTTTTTTGTGTCCGATTGATGCAATTCACCTGTTAAACGCGTCCTGCGATTCGCAAACAAATTCATACATTAATCACATCCCACTGATTGACAGATTAATTTCCACACCAGTTTTAATAAGAGAAACGCTTTACTGATTCATCCAACAGTGAAATGTCGAAATTGGACGCACAAAAACTAAATGAATCTTGCCTTGATGAAAATTGACAAAAACATTGATATATTTTGTGCAGTCCTCCATTGAGAGTCTCTGCAGGAGCCAGTCGATATTGTGGTCACATTTCTGTTTGATTTCCACACCAATGTAACAGTATCTTTGTCTGGAAGACACATCATGCGACGTGAAATTGACCCAGATTTCTGGATCGCTGCAAATTACGAGAAATCAATGTTTGCACTTCATCCACTGTGTGATTTATCAGAGAGATTTTTTTCCTTTCAGCGGAAAAATTCATTATAGACGTGATTGACACTTTGGCAATTAACAGATCCTGAGACTATGGCAACCCACAATAGCTGTAATCAACAGAGCTGAATTCCCCTACTGCTCCAGTCATTCTTTCCTGTCTGATTCAATTTCTACACTCACAATAAAGGTTTCTAATTTCTCTGAGAGGATATTAGGTAATGGACTTTTTTGACAAAGTTCCTCCCTCTTTTCTCCCAGTTGCGTGTTAGCTCATTAACGTGTATTGAATTGTGATGATAACTTTGCTTTTCTATTCAGAATTTTTGTGTCAGTATGCTCGGTTTCCAGTCTATCCCTCCACAAACGGACTTTAGGAATCTGTGAACCGGGAGACAGACCAGAAATGGCCCGATTCGAGCAGTCCGCCATCCGCGAACATTTGGCAACATTTGGTACCCAAGGGAAGTTAGATTCCTGTTGTTTTCAGTCTGTTCTCATTCAAGTTGGTTGACCATTAAGGTGGAGTTCTCCTTCTCCTTGGTGAAGCCAGGGCACTAGCTGACCTCACTTCTGGCACAAGCTGACCTTACTTCTCACAAACCCGTGAATGAAGCAGGCTTGACGAAGCTCTTTCCTTCGGGACACTCTGTTGCTTGGGGCCTGGGTTCCATTTATGCAAAAAGACAATGGGCACGATTCATGGTCTTTGCATCGCCAGTGCTCGTTGCAGAACATGGACTGCAGCTGTTTGTGTTTTGTGTCCTGACAGGATTTTTCTTCGTGTGAATGGAATATTTTTGTTCTCGGCAATTGAGGAACTGTCGTGAATTGGGCGTTATTCATTCCCACTCTTCGAAAGAGAAAAATAACGAACAATTGCGCATTGTAATTCCTAATCTAACCGTTACTCTGCGTGAATACAGGTTGAAATGACAATTACGAAGCTGCAACAAAAGGAGCGAGACTTTTACAATGATGAAATTTGACACATTCATGCAATAGCGATTTTTATGAGGTTTGGGTAGATTCAGGCATCAAGTACGTAATTATAAGCTTTCAGTGCGGATTCATTTTCCCTTCGCAATACTCGTCACCTCAGTTTTTTTCATGAAGCAAAAATGACTTTCTGGTGTCGTGTGTATTTTGACTTCTTCCTTCGTTTTCTGAATGTGCAGTCATTAGAAAAAGCTGACCCGGTGTGAATCAGTTGACTTTTGTTGAATGAGAGTTTGTGTTGATTTTCCACTTGAGGTCAATTGTTGGAGACCAACGTCATTCATCCACGTCCGTCCTCTATGGCTCTGTAGAGATTTTGAACTGAAAACAAGCTGCCTGCTGCTGTCCACAACCATCAGAGTAAAATTCACGCTTGACCTTTTTGAGCTTTGACAACAGATTCACGAAATTGCGTTTGACAAGTCAGACTCAAACACCACGCGCTGCACACAGAATCAGAAGCAGAAATAACAACAATTGATTGCTGACAATGGTATGATCACATTTGATAGCTGCCACAGTGCTTAGAATAAAGCACAAATCATTAAAAACTTTTATGACCTCTTGCCAATCAAACATCAATGTCTTATAAATTATGCAGAAAGCCTCATACGTGGTGAATGCTTTCACCTCTGAAATGGATGTTGCTGTGTAATTAACGTAATGTGGTGTGACCAGAAACAATCGCGCTCCTCGGAGGTCTTGCCCCGCATGTTTCCGTGAGACCCATATGTAAGAAGACTAGTTCAGCAAAAGACGGTGCAATATTCACCGGGTTGAAATCACAATGAGGTGCCGCAGCAGTGAATGTTTCTTTTCGGAGCAGCGAACACGTCTTAACTCACAAACAGTGGAGAACATTGTCAGACAGACAAACAGGCAGAAGTGAAAACGGCTTCGCCTTCCAGTGGATCAAGGGTGGAATTAATGTGTTGTGTTGGCCTTGCGTGGAAATATGAATCGCAATCAGCCGTGAGTCAATACGGCCGCGCCTGGAGAACAATAGTTGCTTCGGGAAAGGTGCATCCTGACGACGCATTGTTTCAGTGACGGATCGATCTCAGCCTCCCGCTGAGTGGGGCGCAGGGAAACGTGGCAGAAACCTGTGAAGTCGTTTGAATCCTGTCAGCCGTTAAACAACGGCGAGGAACCCCAAGTGCTGAAAAAGTTTGTTTTTCCTCTGCAGATGCACTGATTTTATGGCGCTTGTTCTGTGCTGCAGCTTGAACAGCACACAGTACAAGCGTGGTACAAGTTGAGTTATTTGTGTTTCAAAAGGCAGGTCTCATCAAAATCCCCAGCCTCGTACAACTGGTTGGCTGACTTTTTTGAACGGAAGCCAACCAACCGCTCGTCACATTCGAACTCCAACCACGGAATCAGGGAAAATGGATCCGACTGATTCGGTGTGCGACAAACAATTAAAAGTTTCCAGCAACACAACAAAACATGGCAGTTTTGACAGAACCATTTAATTCTGGATGAGCGATGCGTTTGATTCGGATTCGCGTCCGATTCACTGATTTCGAATCACTGCGTCATTAAACGGCAAAAAAATGAGGTTGCACTGTTGATTGCGTTCTATCTGTGTAATCGGAGCCGGTGCGACCCGGAGATAATGAATCCGGAGTCCGGGTCCGCTTTAATTGAAGCTGCGGGACTATCCGGTGGAGCTCCGATGATCCTTCATGCGTGACCGCGCGCAAGGTCAATGTCGCATCCGAGCTTCAGGATTCCATTCATCTCACACAAATGAGGCAAATTCAAACAACGGGTCATTTTTTTCTGATGCAGAAATTTTGATGGCTTCACGAGACGCAATGAGACATGATATGGATTCAACTTCAGCTGTTTCGATTGTTGGGACAAAAAGGACCACGACCCAGAGAGTTCAGAACCGAACCGTAGAAAACGTCAAAGAACAACATGAAAGCGCATTCCTTGACTGCAGTACATGTGTTTGTGCATAGAGTACCACAGTATTCCAACTGGTTACTTTTGGTCACTGAAGTAGCCGTGGGTACCTCCGAGTTGAGGGATTCTCCTCGCAGCGTCGTTGACGGTTCCGATCTGAGCTCCGTCTTCCAACACTGGCACCACACAAAATAATGAATGCGGCAAGAAAGCAAAGCATGAAAAGCAGTTCATTTGCAGAGTTTCAAAATCTATTTTCTCTTCTTTCTCTTTCCTGTTACCCAAGTCTACAGGCTGCAGGAAATTATGAACAGCAGGGAGCCAGGAATATGTGGCTGGGTTATTAGAGATAAATCAATGCACTTTTTTGCGACATACCTTTTGCCGAACCAATTCTAATTGTCAAAGTTTGAAAAGAAATTTTTTCTCGTGATCTGAAAAAAGCTAATTTCCTCCACACTCTTTGTCCTCTTGATCAACACTTTTGCAAGTTGTTCGTTGTCATATATTGTGGCTCGAAAATTCAAAAACTTTATTTATTACTGTAGTACGAAAAAGGTTTGTCAAAGACTTCTCTTTTTCTTTGGATGTGACGGGGTCACCAAAATACTGCTGAAACGTGGATCGATCAACTTGGCTTCTCACCAAGTTACGCATGAACATCAGGGTGATCATTCTGACCTGGTTCCAGTTCCTCCCTGAGTGTGTGTGTATGTGTGTGTGTGTGTGCGTGCGTGTTCCTCAGAAACAAACACGCTGAGCAGCAACTGATGCCAAAGTCGCACAAGTCTGCTCGACTTCGGCGTGAAAATCTGTTGGCGTACACGTACACGTACTCACGCACAGATCCAAAGCGTCAGTCTTTACAGACTGGCAGCCGTAAAAGTAAATGCTAAGGTTTACGAAGGCTTCTTGTGTCTTATAGTACACTCGATACCTTAGTAAAGAGACATAAAACATTAATTAGGCAAATGTCTCGAGCACTCACTGATGAAGGAGATTATTATTTTGATAAAGGGAGTGCACCTACGAGAAGAGGCTTTGATTCTACCCATTACACTCTGAGACAGAGTAACAACTCATTCACAGGCGACCTTTGATAAGTTATGACGAAAGGAAACTAATTTAAGGCTTTTGTTTAATTTAGGTACATGGATCTGCATCGTCGGGCTTCCAAAGCATATCTCTCAGAATGAAAGTACCTTTGACTTTGCAGCATCAGCCTTTGAGTCTTTGGGATTTCTGTGAGTTTTAAAAAAAGCCTTCTCTAGTCGTTCTTGAGGTATAAATGACAAAAGTTATCATCAAATGAAAGCTAATCCAGGTTTAATGCTTTGGTAAGAACTTTGGCATTTTGTAGAGTTTTCACCTTCTGTAAATGTTTGGAAGTTTGGTTTTTTGCCAGCACTTGCTTGCAGCTTGACACCTGAAGTTTCCTTGGTTTGCAACTGTTCAGATAGACCCAAAAATACACGCACACACGCACGCACACACACAGGAAATATGACCACGTCACGTTTTGACGTTTGTCCCAATGTCATCACTGTCTCGTCGAATGATCCTGGGAGCTGCTTTGTTCTTCTTTCTCGTCATATATATATTGCCACCAACGAGCATGATGTCTTGGATCTGCATCTGAGAGTCTGTGGCGGAAGAAAATTCATTTGGAGCTGCAGAGAGTTCCAAATATGAAGCCGGAGCGGCAGCGGCGGTGAAGGAATAGGATTAGTATGATACATGATAAGAACAATATCCCAATCAGGACTGCTCTTTTAATGCTCTCCCCGGCCGGAGCAAGTGCCCATAATTGCTTTAGGCAGCCAATACTTGGAACGTGGCCCACTAATTTGGACTATTCTCTTGGAGAAAATGAATCAGTCATGCTTTCAGCAACAAATACAGAGCGCAGTATTAAGTCTAATGACAGCCTTTCAGTCAGCCAATTATATATTCCTCTTCACGTGATATTGTATTATGACAGAAACGCAGTGTATTTGTTACACGACGAAGCCCCAGCTCCACGGTGCCCAGTGGAACTGAAGGAAAAAAAGAATGGAAAGTTGTCGCTGCATCTACGATGGTTCTGCTCACAACTTGAATCCGAACCATTTCTGACTGACATTTGTTCGAATCAAAAATCCAGTTTGAAAACTCCAGTTGTGAGCAGATCGGTGTGAAATGGCAACCATAATTTTGTGTCAAGATGAGCGCGTTTTCTGATTTCTGAAAAATCTTTGGTGCTTCTCTTGGTGAGACGATTCGAAAACATCCAAAACCAGTTGCATTTGGTGACGAAGCTGTGTGTATGACTTCGAAAACTGAACCCAGCTTGTCGTTGTATATTTACACTGAATCCCAGAAACTTTGGCGAGAGATCTGTGGAAAAAGAAACTTTCTCTGCGGCGCGCGACCTGTGAAGCTGACGCGGGGAGTTGTCGCACACAAAACAACTGATGCCCAGCTCTACACGTTTGATATCAGCTCGAGAAGAGTGGAAAGAGTTGCTGGCCAAAGGCCAAAGAATGAAGTGTGGAACCTTGTTTGCTCAAACTTACATTTTCGGGTCTCTGGTAAAGCCAGAAGCAACCACGCCTCGTGTGCCCCGTGTGCACCAAAAATGGTCATTCTGTACACAGGTTCCTGGCGCACTGTGGAACTGCGTGTCAGGATGTCTCTGGGTGTGCTGTGTGAGATGCTCGTGCTGTATATGGAGTGACGAGAGACCCTGCTGCACTGAAGTTGGATTCTTTTGGTGTCTCTGGGCAGCTTGCGTTCTGCCCGGGAGACGTCATCGGAGAAGTGCGGCCGCTGATTGAACAATTATTCACGGTATTTACAAGTACAGCCTCTCGTCTCTGATGAGACAGGCTGTGATGAGTAACTTGTCTCTGCTGTACACCCCCCAATTTTCTATCTTCTCAAACTTTACATTTCATAGTTCGCATTTCTGCAGCTGCAAAAGGGTCCACTCAGTTGGGAAGGTCCCTGAAAGACACGCTGTCCGAGTCATCAGCACCTACAGTCATCTTCTGCCGACTCAGAAGTGTCGGTTCAGATTTTGCAATTCCTGGAAACTGTCAAGGAATACCAAAAGTTGGCATTTCTGTGCATCTGTTCCAACAGCTTCTGACCCGACACGTCACACGTTGGTCTAATTACAGGTCCTCGAGACGAGACGAGCTCCTTTTTTTCCACATCTCAAAGTTGGCAATTCACGGACAGAGAAATTACAGGGGTGCCTTCACATGCCAAACAAACGCTGAATTAGTCTTGCTAGCAGCAGCAGCTTGCTGCAAATAATTAGATGGGCGCTCTTTGCTCTTTCTAATCATCGCGAGTCTGTTTTTATTTGCCTCGCTCGTTTCCTCCCCAGTACTCGCACCCGGGAAGTCCAATCAGCTAATGGCCGGTCAGTGAGTATTGTGCTGCAGAAAAGGTGTTTCTCCCATCTGATTAAGTCGCCTCCTGTTTTTTGTCTTTGCCGGGGATATTGGGTGCAGCGTGGAGGAACAATATCATCTGATTAGTGTGGATGGAACAAGACGGCTGGGAGTGAGGCGCAGCGTTTCTGTCTAAACACAGCTGATTGGAAAGTCTCTGTTGGGTGGTGACACTCCAGTCGTCAAGCATTGTGTGCGGTCTTCGCTGAGAGCACACGCATGATTGAAACAAGTTTCCAAGACAGGGTCCCAACGCACCACAGATTTGGGACTCTCGGAGCGTGTGCATCCGACGAGAGACTGAGAGATACAAACGTCTTTTGAGTCAAGGGCCGTTGTCTTTACGTAGAGTCAAACACCTCAGCGTTTCACGCATCTTCAGCTTGAGCAGCTTCGCGTCGCGTGGTGGGTGTCACTCGCCTCTCTCCCCTCGCGAACTGAAAGGAATTAGTCTGAAAACGCTTAATGCGAAGACATCCGCTTCACCACATTACTTCACACCACACACAGAAAAGTGAAAACATACCTTCCCCCTTTGACTTGAGCCCCTAATGCAGCCCATCAGGCTTCCTATGGCACTACAAAGTGAAAGTGACACTCAAAATTAACCCATTATGCTTCCCGTTCAGGGGAAATATTGCAGCCGCATTGCGCAGCAAGTCACACGAACAGCAATGGATCATACGCAATTGGTCATCATTAGAGCTAATGCAATATTGGCAAGACTGGCCACAAAGAAATGTTCCCGATCTCGGCACAGTTGAAGGCAATTTATCTGCTTCAAACCATCATTATTTTTCTCGCAGAAAAATGTGGTGGTGTCCGCATCATGTTTGCAGGATTCCCACGCACGCGTCCTGAGTTGTCACGAGAGACAGTTGTGTGTTGTTTCCTTGCTGTGTGTGGGTTTGGATGTCCTGCTGCGTACACACGTCACGATGGTGTCACTGCTGCAGAACAGTGGACGTTGTGGTGTGAGGACGTACGAAGACAACCGAGGCACGAAATGTCAGCTGCATGGTCGTGGTGACCCAAGCAGCAGACTGTGAAGAAAACGAGTGAAGCTACAAGTGAAACAGCAGCAAAGTACCCAGACTCTTGCGAGTAAAAATTGGACACAAACAGGACTGGACAATGATCCAGAATATGAGAGCGACACCCACACCAGATGCAGATGCAAGCGCGACGGTACCAGGACAGAGGAAGTGGAGGACAGAACAGAACTAGAGGGCAGAACAGTAACGTCGCTTCTGTTGCGCGGAGCTGCCTGACGGAACCATAGCCAAGGAACCATGAACTCGTTGTAGTTGAGTTGGTCTGTGGTTCCAGATGGTGGACAGCATTTGGATCCCAAATTAAACCCAGGAAGCCGTTTACGAGTACGATGGTGGGCTTGACCACTCGATTCCAACCTGGGAACAACCGTCTGTGCTCTGGTTCTCCACTGGGCACTTTGTTCCAGGCTTTTTGAGCCGCAAAATGTGTAGTGAACGAGAATGTAACTTTGAAAGCAACCTCATTTTTTCCGCAATAATTGGACAGCTACACAGAAATATGTGTGAAGAGTCTTTGGGGAGACTTAAAATCGAGTTGTTTCCAAAAATTAGCGCGCCTTGTAATCACAGATGTAAATGGGAAAAATGCAAATAGGTCGTCACACGGCGCTGGATTCCGGTGATGAGATGCTGATTTCCGTCGGAGCTATTAGTGAGTAATTACAGCAGAAATCTCTCCGAATCCCCTCCTTGCATAAATAAAGATCAGCATCTGAAAAGTTTCCAGTCGCCACGCTAATTCGTCATGTACGAGCGTTCGCCGAAGTGACGCTCACAAGGCAAAAATACTGGCAGAAATCTGGATGGAGCCTGACGTGTTCAAAACTCGTGGTTCTGTCTCTGTCGTGAATGGTCTCAGGGATGGACGGATTCCATCCCCACACGCTTTCACGTTGTTTTCCAAACAGACAAGCGACCTCAGCCATATACGGAACCTGCTCAAGGAACCAAAAACGAAGTTTCACCGTGGTGGGCTTCTTTCCACTTTTTGTTGTTCTGTTTGTGGAAACAAGACGGTAGGGAGACAGAAGACCTCAGGACATCCCCATATTCCTTGAAACGTTCCACGTGACGAACCGACAAACTTCAAACTTCTCTCCCCGACAGAACTGAGTCTCAATGCGCAAAACACAAAAGTTGGATTGGCTCTCATATTGAGTTATCGACTCTGCAGACGCCTCGCTTCGTACTTGCGTCATTTGCTTTGTATAATTCTGCTTTAATTAACGCACATTTACATAAATACAACTGATGTGCAGGAGAGATAGAGCTGCGATGATTAATGCAATCTCATGTTCCAAATGACATCCTAACATGTGGCCCAAATTGCCTGATGGATTAATTTGCATTTAGCAGTTTACTTAAGACAACTTTTTTGCTCCCAGAACACCATCAGAAAATTAGCAAGCAATCCTAATTGGTAGCGGAGTTGTGTATGAATACTGATGAAGCATGACAGAGTCAGGCGATCCGGTGATAGCCGCAGCTTTTCTGCAATTCGTGTGTCTGCTGATTTGAGGTTTTCAGAATATTTTGTAATGTCTGTGTCGTCAGGCAAGGGAATGTATTTTGGAACCACTAATCTGGAAGTTCTTAGCTGCTTGAAGGCCTTGATGTTTCAAACATTTCTTGATCTTTTCGAGCACTGGACTGAAAGGTGGCACCCATTCAGGTGGTCATGAGCCCAGGAACTTGCAGAGGCGGAACCGAAATCTTGTTTTGTGTTTGGAGTGGGTTCTTGAAATGTGAGTGTTCACGATTTCGTGACAAGCGAGCACCAAATTTGCACATTTTCCAATCATAGAAGTGAAAACTTCCATTGAAATCCTGCCCCAGTCATGAAACACACCTTTTCTTTTTGCCTAGTTCCTTTAAGAAACAATACTCTTTTGAAAAAACACTGCGGTACTTTTATGTCAAGAAACAAGCAACGTTTTAACAGCCTGTGTGATTGAACAATCTTTCTCTCCTTACTCTGGAAGACAAGCCACTACATTACAGCTTTTAATTGCTTCTGTGGAAATGCAATTAAAAGGCAATTAGTTACTTCTTGAAGCTGTAATTCAAGTTTTACACACTTAATAAGCCTTTCTGACATCCATGTCTGAAGCTGGCACAATCCCATTGAATTAATCTTGCAGGAAAGAAAGGTACGGCAAAGTTAATTGTGGATTGAGGTAATTGTCACAATTGTCTTGAAGTTGGAAGGCCCCGGGCTTTCTGCAAAAGTGCAGCGGTTCCCTCACAGAACTGAAAGTTGAGCAGCACAAACTCCGTTGTTTCCTTTTCGAATCAACCTGCAAACATCGAAAAGTACTCGTGTTTGCGTGTTGTTTGTTTGTTTGTTTGCTTGTTTCTGGCACAGCGGGGTCCGATCGTCGTCAATTCGAAGAACGTCAGGCTTCAGAACCCGCCGCGAGTTCCAAACTGACTCAAAACTTCAGGTCGTCAGTGGGAGAACAGCATCGGGCACACCTGGTTCAAGGAGGGACCTCATTCAACACCAATGGAACCTGCCAGATAAAGCCAATGAAGATGTAGAATATGTCGTGTTTCCTCTAAATCAGCTGCGAGCCAATCAGATTTGACTTCAATTTCCTCCACATTTCTCGGAAAACAAACTTCTTGCATTTCGCTCAAAGACACAAGCAAAATTAGAGCTATTTAGTTCATTGAAAACCGAATATTATGCATTATTATCAGAAATTATATCCTTGCTGTAAAGTTTAAACGTGATTGCTTGAAATTTAAACCAATATCTTATTAATAAGAGAGACACTAAATACTTTTGTCACGAAGTACATAATTGGCTCTTAATGCTATGAAAACTGAGCTATCCCTAATAGAAAATTATGAGTGTTTATGGATGGCTATTAATTCAATTGGATTGTTGAACAGCTTCGTGCAGTTTTCAAGCCGAAGTTCGTCCGGCGAGTTGTGTCCAATGGGAAAGGAAGAAAGTCAAAAGGAGCCACAGTTTTAGCAACCAAGTTTCGTGTCTGTCTGTCTGTCTGTCTGTCTGTCTGTCTGTCTGTCTGTCTGTCTGTCTGTCTGTCTGTCTGTCTGTCTGTCTGTCTGTCTGTTTCTTTCCTTCTTTGAACAAAGAAGTGATGGGTCTTGAATCGAACTTTACTTGCGGGACCTGCTCATCTTCGCAGAACCACTACATACCCCCAACTTCCCCGCCAAGAAGCCAACAAGAGGTTTGAGTCACAGCTCTGTTCTGGTCTGGGTCTGAGTTGTTGTGGTCTGTGACATCAACTGCCCTACCCTGCTTTTGATCTCGGACAATGGTCACCAGTGTTTGATGCCAGCACGTCCCTTCACGAAGAAAAATCTTTTTTTGTTGTTGTTGTTGTTTTTGCGGCGAAGAATTGGAAAAGTAAGGAAGGCACGAGGGCACGACAAGAATCTGAATCAAGAAGAATAGAAACCCATTGTCCCTGCCTTAGACAGCTCTTGATGACATCCACTTCTACCAAAGTTTCATAGTTTGCTGGACTCACGAGGCGAAAACTGAGAAAAACTTCCCACAGCAATTAATTGAGTGTTTTTCACAGAAAATGGCGCAACTTGAAACTCGTGTCACGACTGGGTGTTATTGTTACACGGACAACTTACTTAGTTTTTGAAACGCTGATTTGAAATTTGTGTCAGATGACAGAAAACGAGGGGCACCTTGCAGCACGACTCGAATTAGCCTTTGGAAAGAAACCTAATGACCCTTTTCAACAGCAGAATTGCTGACAGTTTCCTCCCGTGTCATGAAGACGTTTTAATTTCTTTCAAAACTGATATTTTTCTGACCAGAAAAAGCAGCTCACTGCTCTGCGTCAAGTGAAGGTCGAGTCTCACATACTGAGAAACTGAAGACGTTCAAGACGCCACTCCACTCCACGTCCGGTGCACGATTTTGTGCGAAAGAACAACAGTCCTTGTGGGTGTGTTTGTCACAGACGACAACCTCAACTTCACGACAACTTTGAAGGCTTGAAGCGACAGAATCATCATCGAGTTGCACGAGGGTCGTCCTCAAATTGGAACCCTCTTGCGCTTCGTTGTTGCCAGCGTGTGTCCTCAGAGTCTGTGCTGGGCACATGTACTGCCGTCGACAAGCTTGTTCAATCTGGATTTCTCTAAATCAACACAGACGCTTTGAAAATGGGAAAGGGAAGATAGACAAACAGCTTGCGTGTAAAATGCAGTCCTCAGGTGCCAAAGACCAGAATGCGATATTATTTCTGAGCATCTCAGCAAACAAAATAGTGTTTCCCGAGGAAACTGGGTCAGCATTGATTGTCACCGAGGCGCAGGGCGCTGATCCACTGAGCTGTCATAATAAGAAGCTTCACTCCGGTCAATTAGGGATCGGTCCGAGGAACATGCAGACGGAAACAAGCCCCCGATCCAGCCATATTTGTTTCGTTTTGGTCGTGAGGTGATGACAACTGATTCAACTGTGATGACAAGGTTAAGGAACGCTGTACGAAAGACGAATACTCACTATTTGGGTTGAGATTGCACAGCAATCGAGATTCAAATGGTGAGTATGAGTCTTTTGTACAAAGTTCAACACTATTTCTATTGTACGGACGCTGTTTTTGTCGAGATTCGCAAAAAATTCGAGACAGAAAACGCCATCCGTGCAACAGCGTGTGGTGTACGGACGTTTCCAAGTTCATGTGGTGCGTTGCTCAAGCCACGTTTGTCACTTTTGCAGTGATGAACTGCTCAAGCACAACAAAACATGGGTGCAACACAAAAGGACATGCAGGAAACTATTCGTGTCAGCTTTTGACTGAAGTCGAGTCCCTCTGATTCCACGAGAAACTCCCTCCTCGGAATTGCGTGGAGGAAAAAAACGAACTGCAGACGCATCTTCTAATTTTCTGCAGACGGAGAAATTATATCTGGTCAGTAGCGATGTGAATGATAACTGGCATCTCGGGCCCGCTCCCCCTGCTCCGAATTTATCATCCTTAACAAGAAATCCATCTGCGGCGCACAACCGAGTGGATAACGATTCTATGCATTCCATCCCATCTCCAGTGCGCTCTCAAAACTGTCGTGCAGGACCCAAGTTTTCAAAAGTTTGATTTGGCTCTGTCTGCTCCAACCAGCATCCCCAAAACCAACACTCAAGACTTTGCTCCACACAGAACAGGACACGAAGGGCCTGCACATCAGCTGCCTACAAAAGGCATGGGAGGGAAATCCAGAAACAGGGGACAACCTCAGAGCAATTTTTGAGAGGGTGGATCGAAGCTGAGGCTCCATTAGTGACTAATGAGGTGGGCCGCGCTGGATACATAACTTTTTTTAATTTTCAGCTTGACCAGCGCTCAGCAATATGGATTAGGGCTTGATTCGCAGGCTCCAACCCTCGGGTGGCGCTGGGGATAAGTATGATTCATAACAATAAAAACTGACGTCCAAGACAACTCGTCTTGACGCGCCCCGAAATTCCATTGTTTATTGGCTCCGTTTGTTTGATTGTAAACCGCAGGAAGTAAGATTAAGTTCACAATGTCAGGCTTAAAATCACATATCATTTCCAAGTCGACAAGAACGGGCGGGAAATGAAGAATTACTGTTGCACTAATCGTTCGATTTCAAACGGAGGCCCAGAATATGTTCTTCGCAAATTGTTTTCGCAATACAATTCAGACCAGACACGAACAGATGAACATGAATTCATGACTAGATTTAATTTGGAACGTGAGTCCAGTGCTGCGAACTTTCAATTCACTAAAATGCCAGGGAATCATGATCTTTGAAATCAAAGAAAGTTCATTTCATCAAAGAAGTCCAACCTTTTCCGTTATTAAAGTTAGTTAGGAATGACAATTGAGACAAAGTAATTATTTAATGTTATTCCGAGTGAAATTCCATCAAAAAAGTTTTAATTTCAGCCGGGAAATGAAATACTATTTGCTGGGCGTTTTTTCACGGCACGTCATTACTTTCAACAAATCAGACTCGATTAGATCCGGGCTGCAAAAGTAAAATTGCAACAACAAGAACGGCAATTAGCTGTAGCTTTTATCATTTTCAGGCAAAACTTCACAAACGCGTGGTAAGTTTTCTCACGAAGTTGTCGCGCACAGAAAGTTTCAAGATCAAGTTGTGATGGAAACTTTTTGAAAAACTGCAGATTGAGCGAACTCGAGAACGTGTGCGGAACTCACGATTCGATAACAACATCTCACAATGGAAGGAGAGACCACTGGGTCTCGTCACGGCCTGTCGTTCCGCCGCAGTTCGGAGGTCCCAAGGTTGTGGTGTTGGGCTCAACTTAGGCTCTGGCTCCAACAACAACACACAACTGTTGTCATTGTGACAGGTTGCCTCTTTGAGTCTCACTGCGTCAAATGTTTGAGGTGAATAATCAACAGGAAGACCTTTTCCTTGAGTCTGGTTCTGTTTGGAACCAACATTGCAGTTCTGAACAGTAAGAAGGAAGGTTGTTGTGGACCAGCTTCTTCCTTGAACTGAGACAAACTGAATCAACCTGACGCGACAACCTCTTGAGCGAACAAATGCAAACCGTCCACTCGCACTCGCCCATTCCCTCACTGTGCAGGGCGCAGCTGTACGGAATTTTTTCAAGCTGGAAGAGTCTAGAACGAACGTGCGTATTTCTCCGACTGTCATAAAGCGTAGGACGGACGGACGGACAGCAGCAGCAGCGTGGAAGGACTCCTCATTAACCTGCGCGTTATCGCGACCGCTGCCGCATAAAGCAGATGTACACAAAGCGGGACGGAGGCGGTGTGCGCGACAGGAGATAAACCGGACCGGCTCCTGCCTCCTCGATCCACTCAATTAACAAAGAAACCGATAATAAGCTACAGGCTTTTTCAGCGGTCCCCCAAGACTCTCTATCTCCTTCTCTTCTAATTCTTCATTTTTGACTCGGACCAGATAAAAAGGAAATCTCTCGTGTCCACATTTCCCAAACACCATTTTAAACCTCGGTTTCATGTTTGTGGGTGAAGCCTCACGTGTTTGAAGCAGCCAAACCCCCTTTGCACAAATATCCTCGAACAAATTACATCAAGCAAGCGTATTTTATCTCCCGTGCTGTCCAAAATCTGATAAAAGTTATTCCATTAAATGTGTCATAACATTGCATTAGTAGGAAAGACGGTTTTCTGCATAAAGTTACGATGATCATATTCACTGCTGGTTGTGGGCAAGTTATGTATGGCCCCGATAGAATCTCAATCTTATTAAATAGGGGCTTCTGAGAGCCAAGTGCCAGTTAATTTTAAGAACCTTCCAAATATGATCAGGTATGATATGGCCATGGAAAGCATTTGTGCGTCCGATATGCAGTTCAATTACTGGTAGATCTGTTCATGTCCGATTGGGGAAGAGGGGAGAATTGGGAAATAACATTTTGGCAGTCAAGTGTGTTTCTGTCTGAGGGAAATTGCACAGTTAATTCTCAATAGGAACGAAAACTTCCCTTCCTTCTCTGTTCAAATGCTGGCGCAACTGGTCACTCACAGAATCCAGTTCTGGACGAATCGGGACACCCGCATCTCCAGCATCGATCCCGCTTCATTGACAGTAACTCAGCGGGAGATAAGAATCACTGTGTTTAAACAAAGCAGTACAAGACATACAAATAGGCTTCGTGTCAAAGTTAATTTGGGGAGAATCTGGCGCTTTGGTGTCGGAGCAATTATGATGCCAGATGCGATCAGCATCAATTAGTCGTCTCCGTGTCTCTCTCCGCCGCCCCGCAGCAAGACAAATTAATCATAATCCACCACAATCCACATCTTTTGTTTTCCTCAGGAAACACAGAAACTGCTCTCAGACTTTAGTGTAGTGTTTGGCTGGAGTGTATTGCCAGAATCTTCTGATGCAGACATTGGACTGTGCGCCTCCATTGTCGAACGACACAGTGCACCCATTTTTGCTGTTGGTGAGTGGGTTGACAGGACCCAAAACCACATTTTGATTCCAAACTTCAGTCTGAGGGTTGTGAAAATGACGGACAGTGTGCAGCTTTGCATTGTGTTGTGCGGGTATTCTGCGGAACAGTGTCTGTTTGTGTTTGACTATTTTTTGAAACTGGACTGATTGGAATGGTTCTCCTGCTGCCTCTTGCTGAATGTTGGCAGCAGGGAGACCGAGCCACATGCATACCTGTAGATAACCGGGTCTAATAGGACATCAGTGATCCATTCAATTAACAAAGAAACTGATAATGGCCTACAAGCTTTCAGTCTGGTCCCCGGTGGCTCACTGGCCGGCGTCGATGAGAATTGCTCATTTTGGACACGCGGAATGGCAGGTGATCTATCGAGTCTGCGAGAGCCGAGATACTTCTACTTGCCGCTTTCGTCTCAGATGGTATCTTGGAGTCAAAAAAGGTCTTTTGCGCTTGAAGTTTTGAAACAGAAAAGAAAACAGCTTCGTTTTGAATGTCCAAACGAGGTGTTTCGCGGCATTTGGGACTGGTTGCGTTGGTGTGTTGTCCTGCACCCTGCACCAGGCCACGTGTGTAGTGAGCCCGAGTTGCCATTTGAGCAGCAGTTGTGGTTGTGTGCCACTCAACAAGAAAAATCGGCTTCAAATCCACACATATTGTCACGAAGACCGATTTTTGCACCCACTCACACGCGCGGACACACCTTCGTCTCCCAGTTGGGGTGGGGGTGGGTGCCTCAAACACTGTAACTCAAGCACAAGACACAACACACACCAAAAACCTCCTAACACTCCCATGGTGCACGTGGACCTGAACCAACAATTTGCTGGCTTTTTTTGCTGGGGTGGGCAGTTCCAACGCTGCCGTGAAAAGGGAGGGTTCCCATGTGAACCTTGTTGGAATCACAAACTTCTAACAAGCTGTGCGAGCGAGGTTCTGCATAAACATCCAGAATTCGCGACTGAATCTTGATACAACGCAAGGCACAGAATCTTCTCAATGCAAGGCACAGAATCTTCTGCAGTCTTGTTGCATTCTCGGGACTGGCTACTGCAGAAAAGAGAGAGAGTTAATTTTGCCGCTTTCTTCTTCAGGCAGAATTAATTGTATGACGAATCTCGCAGCTCGACAGCGCTGAGGGAGAAGCACACAATCCGATACACTCCACACTGAGGCGATAATTTAATCGAGGAACAGTTCCTTCTCTCTCTGATTACTATCTGTTGACAGCCAAACAATACTTGTCACTGGTCATCACTTTTATCTGATAAATTTAATTGAAGATTGCTTTTACCCTAGACTCTCCAGAAATCCTCCGAATGGCATAAATATGCAAATGAGAACGACTTAACGACCCCATTAGGTCAAAAGAAAAGGCGGCCGGGCATTATCACAAGGAATATTATGCTGGATTAGATTAAGACGAATCCTGCAGTAAATGCTGCGGAGAATCCATTGCTTAATGTTGTAAACGGTCTTTACTGCCCACAATAGGCTGCAGGAAGGAGAGGAGCATTGTCTGCGCAGACGTCTGTGCTCATCAAGTGGAAATGTCTGAACAAAAGCGTCAATTCACAGGGAAAAAATGCTCTGAAAGCGACATTTTTGTTTTTGTCTGGGAAGATCCTCAATGAATTTTGAAGTGAAGCTTTTGAAAGACATCTCCCAAGAAACGGCTTGAAAACTGCAAAGCGCTTCTGCAATCTTGAGCTGGTGGTTGAACGAACCACAAATTCGCTGGTGCCTCACTGTTTTTTACTTTTCCGAAAGCAAAGTCTCATTGCGTCGCAAAAAAAAAACCCTCGCTCAGAGACATCGTCTTTCCCTTTCAACCCGAGGTAATGATTGCAACTGCTGAAGACGTGCAAGTGCGGAGTTCCTCTCTGTCTTGATTTGAGAACTTTTATCTCATTAAACACAGCGGGTGGACAGCGCGACTGGACGCCGCGAGTACAAAGCCTCGGATCCGAGGCTGTCCGCTCCTCGCGAGATAATCACGTTTCACACGCGACAAAGTATGAGCCGCCGAAACGAGCGTTTGTCCAAAAGGCATCAAATATTTATCTCTGTGGAAAAAATCTTCCCATGTTGTTTGTGAGGTGGGCGAGAAAGAGAAGCTTTATGGGGTTGGCCAAATGAAGGCAGCGTGATTTGTTTTCTTCGCAAGTGTTTTCATGTTCGCCTTGCATGGGACTGTCAAACAGGACTGCAGGAAGCAGAAATAATTTCTGACAAAAATTCAAGTGTTGTATGAGCCATCGTGAGGACATGGTCCACGCCTTCCTTCACCATCGCAGGTCCAGCGATGGCTGTTGAACTGGAAGACTGGTTGCGCTGGGCTCTGGGTCACGTGACACCAGGAACAGGCGACCCACACATTACGGGGCGAGGGGGGGGCGTCCCTGGCACAGGAAGTCCCCTCCTCCTGTCACACCGGCGCCAAGGAAATGCAGATTGGACTCAAGAGGTGAGGCGGATGCGGCCTCATGATCACCATAATTGCCGAAACTCTAGCCGCGAGCCCGGTGATACTCTCCACTGTTTTCTTGCAGCAGCCGACAAACCGCAGGAGCCTCGAATCAATTGACACTGTTTGATGTCTGTCGACGGGAGCGGGGCGGCGCGGGGTGGGTGGGCGGCAAACCGACACCGAGCGCCCATAATTGGCGATCGCTTTGCGCTCCAAGGAACGTTCCTGTCAATTTGGAGATGCACTTCTGTATGGACACAATTTTGGACCACGGATATCCATTTTTGTTGTTCTGTTCGAAGCACATCATTGTCAAGATGCCGTGCTCCAGAGCTCAGCTCATCTTCTCTGTGTTGGTTGTGCTGCACCGTACAACTTGCACCAACCTGAGTTGACTTTCCAACAACACAATTTTCAGAAGACCTGTTCAAAGTTCCCTGGGAAGGGAAGAAGGAACCAAGGTGAATCCTGATTCTGGAGTCCAAAGTTGTCACAACAGACTTTGTCACAACAGACTTGCGAAAATTATGACACACAGGGCCGCCTGCCACACACACGTATGCACATGCACACATACACAACATACACACACACACAAACAAATAAACAAACAAACGTGTAAAAGATGCACAAAGCAGTATTGAGCCCATTTGTACCTCACTGCAACGCGAAAGTGATTCCCAGAAAAAGAAGTTTCTTTCATCTCGAATCAAAGCTGCGAAACACGCAGCATCTCGGGATGAGTGATCGCCCCATTCTGTCCTTAATTAAACAATAATTACATGAGACATTAACATACGACGGTGTCACATCCATAATGCAAGTATGAGGAAACTGTTAAGAGGCAATTATTCCTGTGAGCCTTTAATTTCTCTGCGGTAAAAGGCAGACACGTTACTTGCAGCCAGTAATTGACGACACTCACGTGATGACAATAAATCTTTATCGCATTGTTCTTGCACAAGTTTCCAGAGTCTTCAGCTTGGTATTCTCTGCTTGACTTACTTCTTCGTGAAGAAGCACTTGTCTGGATGAAGTCCTCGTCTGTTTCGTGGCCAAAGTCTGGAGTCACAAGACAACCAGATGTGTCCAGATCTGGAACACATGCCCATGCATCGAGATTGATGATCCTGAGCAAGTTTCAAACTTGGCAGTGGACTTGGCGGCTTGAACTGACGCAACTGGCCGTTCCACCAGGTGGGACACTCGGACTTGTGTGGGACAGCCTTTCCTGGTCGATCCCCAAAACAGGATGAGAGTTGTGCACGTTGAATCTACATTCCCAGCATGTTCCCTGTGATGAAGGACTTGCCACCACTCGACGCATAAATAAATATCTGTCATCTACGGAGAATTACTCATCGGGAGAATTATTTCTTTGTCGTGGTATTCATTATCTCTTGTTCAGAGACATCACCGGAGGATACCAGATGAAAGGCTATTTGTTTCTTTGCTCACTTGTCATGTTCATCCCACTGAAGTGGTCAAGAATATTCTTGAAAAGAACGGACTCCCACACTCGCACTCTCGCATACACACATGTAGGATTCTGACCTCCTGGGGATCTGGGCAGGTCAGAAATGCAATCGCCGTTGGCGAATGAGTCGAAAAGGAACTGAGAGGCCGATCCTATTGAAAAGTTGGTCTGATTCGGCGGCCGTACCTTTATTAGTCTGATCCTTCATAAAGAGACCGGCTGAACAATTGCTGTCAAGTTTCCTCACTATTGTATATCACCCAATTAAAGAGGCTGTGAGTGTAGAACAGCCTGTCACATCCATTATGTAACATGAAGGAAGCTGCTAAAAGCCAATTACTCCTGTTAGCTTTTCATTGTCTCTGGGTCTCCGAGCACAGATTCATTATATCTTGTAATTAATTGCAGATTACTCCAGCGTTAATAATTCATCTTCAGACGTGTGTTCTGCGAGTGTTTCCTGGGAGGGAACACGGTGTTTGTTGTGTCTGCCTCAAAAAGAAGACTCCAGAGAATATGCTCAAACGTTTGCTTGGTTCTCAATTGTGAAGATGTCTGTTAGTCTCCTGGAAGATGCGCCCTGCATTGCTTGCAAAATTTGCTGAATTGTGTGAACTTCTGGCACAGCATGCTATGGCAATGGTACAAACTAACTTGTGCCGACAGTCAACGGAACTGCCTGGGACCTCCAGATCAATGCGCTTGGAAAGAAAGCTGATTCAGAACCAAAGGTAGTTTTCCTTCTCATGGACGGAAAGTTCCTGCACACAATGAAGTAGAGTGGCAATTCTTTATTAGAGAAACAAAAATGTTTGTAACGAACATATTATTTTGTTCCCAACTCCTCCTGTGGGAAATAAATTATTCAAGAGCCCTCTAATACAATAAAGTTTCCGCCAGAAGTTCCTGCTAAAAGTCCAAAGGACATCTCAAATGTCTTAATTCTTCATCAGATGTGGAGGCGATATGTAGAAATATCTCCCCAGACAAATCTATCACCAGCAGGGTTTCTCAAATTTAGCGAAATGAATGCGAGAAATTCTACGCAACTTGGATTACAATGCCTCAGCAGCTTTGATGAATCTGTAACAAATTGCAAATGACAAAAAGGTTGTCCAGCAAGCGCAGACAGAGTCAGATGAGACTTGTTTCTCTTCTTTTTTCTCGGCACACCTCCGCCAGGGTCAAGTCACTGTCGTTTGTCATAATTAGAAATACTTGCGAGGCTTCGGGACTCGCACATCTGCAGCCGCTGCAGCGGTTCGGTCAGCGCGTCGAGCAGCGCCTCTCAAGATGGACGCGACCAGCCTGGAGATGACTTCACCGCTTGGCGTACAACCGCGGCGTTTTTTTGTTGTCATGTGGTCACGTTCGTCACGTCGTCCGCACCCTGAAACGAACGTAGGACCGGCAAAACAACAAAACAGCACAGTCTCAGGTGAAAGTGGGTTCCACAAACAACCAGAACCAAGAGGGCAGACTGTTTGAAGCTGAGGTCGTACCCATCCAGATTCACCTGTCTCTTCAGGGTGCGTGAAATTCACAAGTCAGCGCTTTGTTAAGAACAGCCTTATTGTACAACTTTCACTTTGCCGCCACTGATGGAAAATGTTTTGAGTCGGCCAGCCCTGCAACTCTGACATCTGGCCACCGGTCACAGGTATTCATTGCTACGGCAAGAAAAGTTTCAGACAAACAAGCTGTGGCCTGGTGACTGAAACTACGCAGATGCAGAAAGATTTAATGAGCCACAACGACAATTCCTTTGACACACAGAATAAATTCAAGAAGAAAATAGACAGCTTTGTCATAAAGCTGAAAAGAAACAAGACACATAAAAAGTAACGCCATCAGGCTTATAATTGCGCAAATGAACATCAAGGCGAGATTGAGATTGATAACGATTTAGTGTCTAATTAGACGGTAATTGCAACAAGGAGTTGAAAGTAATTGCTTCATTTAAAACCATCATCTGCAATTTCAAGAAGAAGCTATCAAAATCCGATCTGTCACCGAATGCTTTTAAAATATTTAAATGTATTAATCCAAAGCAATTAGAAAAACGAAGTCTGAAATTTGCCTGCGTGCCTTTCAAAGATTCAATTTTTTTCAGGGATTTGCCTGGAATTTCAAAAGTTTACGTTGATCACGCGAATGAAGTTTCTCCTGAAGGACGCGAGGCGTTGCGTCTCGATTTCTTGCTGGCATTTTGGCAGATTGTTTATTGCTGTTTCCTTTCAGTTTGGGCGTTGTGCTGTTTCCAAGAAGGACGCAGCACATCTATGAGAGCAGAGACGTTGGGTCTCCAACCCACATTCCAGATGGCTGATCTTCCATGGAGAGTGAGAGAGTCCATTTGAAGCGCTTCTCCTGGCAAGCGTAAAGAACAACCAGAGATATTAAACACATATCTGGCAATCAAGACGTTATTATTAAGACGGAGGGACGGGGAGCGAGGGGCGGCTTTTGATCCGCGGCCGGCCCGTTAATGGCTCTCGAGCCGCGCGGCCCGCAGGTCCCGCGGAAAACAAACTTCGTCTCGGGGGACGGCGCCGCAGCGCGCTCCTTTGATGTCATCCATCTCAGATAAACACAGCCGAATATGCATGAAAACTAAGATAAGTCATAATTGCGGCCCATTATGACATCTTAATTGAAGTGCAGAGGAATGGCTATTTCTGAGGGACACGTACAATGTGGCCCCGACTGATGGAACCCGCGACGCAACGCGCTTCTGACGAACGGAACGAGTCTGATAAACAATCAGTCGCTATGGATTCTGTCCACTGATGGCCAATCACATTCGGACAATTCATAACTTTTCTCCGTGCTCGTTTGGTATCTCTGGTTGTGCTTTATTTTCCCCAGCTCTCACAGAGGAGGAAAGAGAGAAAAGAGCTATTTCAATAATTTCATGCCACAATGAGCTTCCATGCGACGGGCAAAACAGGAATGAGACAATGGGGCCATATTTCACGTTGGTCAGTTGCTTTCCCTGATGCAATAAGCAAACTTCATAACTGCAGCACACACTTCTTAATTGTGAGCCCCGCATTACTTCTGGTCGCCGACTTGCAGCTGTGTAATGAATGCAAAGATGGAAACATGTGACTGGAGAATTTGATACGTGGCCATTGCATCGAAGGTGACAGATACAGGAGAAACAGCAGTTTCTCTCTTTGCGCTGTTTTTCTGTTCTCTGCGTCGCGCGACCTGCTGCAGCTTTGTTTGCGGTGGGCGTCGCTGCGGTGAGTGGCAGCACCGGACAGCGCGTCGGGAAAGGAGAGATGCGATGTTGGTTTCTTGTTGGATCTCTTCACAAAACTGTCTCCAGTGAACAACAGGAAATCCAGAAAAAAAAGTAGCACAGAATTTCTATTCTGGCGCAGAAAAATACCAACGAACCAGCCAGTAGAGCAGATTCAAGCGTGTCCACAAAGTTCTTATTGTGCTGGCTGGCTTCTTCGAAGAAAGTACAATCGTGTGTGAGGCATAAACAGCAGTTTCCACTGGGAGAAAGTTGTGACGTGGCAAGAACTATTGAGAAAGAAACTGATGGGTTCCCCGTGTTTGGAGCAACGCAAGAAATGATGGTATTAAGCATTGCGACTTCTCATTCTGACAACTGCTTAATAGGAATTTATCCCACAGCTTCCCTTCTTACAGAAATATCGATTATTCCTTGTTCACTTGGACAATTCATAATTCCTTCTGGTACCTGATAATGTCGACCGTTCTCGGGTCTTCAAATAAATATAATTTCTTCAATTTTCCGCGTGACTGCTCTTGCCAAAAAGCAAGTCGGAATGCAGAGGGGCATTGCGGGGAGATAGCGCGTAATTTTGTCAAGTCCGATACGGTCAAGCGTCTACCAAAGCCGCAGCGCCTCTAATCAGGAAAACTCATAACTGCCAATGCCCAACGCAATCATAAAGATCCATATTTCAAGGCGGATTAAGGACATTTATGTGGAAGCAAAATGAGGAATTAAGGAAGACGTTGGGCAATTCCGGACTGTCAATAGAAATCACTCATATTTCCCCCAGATTAAATTAATAAATTCTGTCTTATCTCCGGCGAGCGGGCCGGCCCCGTGTCGCGTACAATCGGACAGTGGAGAAGTAAGCACAAGTTAATTCGGTTTGGAATGCTAAGTGCAAACATATTATTTTTCTGGGCTCGAGGAAAACATGGATGTTCATTGTGGGATATTCTCATGATTGCAGTCAATGAAGTAATGGCTGTGATCGCGTGCACCGAGACGAAAGGACGATTCGAAAAATGGGAAACAGCCCGATTATGAAACAGGAGGGAATGTTGTGTTTCTCGACTGGACATTTTCAGGTCAGGTACTGCTGGTCTTCAACGACATCTTGGATTTCTCGAGATCTGCAGGATCCTGTTTTGTCCTGCGGAACCACAGGAAACACCACCTGCATGAATGTCATTTGTGGCACACGAAGTGTGTCAAACGCTCCTACGAACCTCTGTGCACTCCGTTTTTTAGTGCTCCTGAGGTGTTGCGGTTTTCAGTGTCCTTTCAGCAGAAGTTGTCTTGCACGACTCGGCGCTGCAGTAGATCCCAGCGCAGCAGGAGGCGAGTCTTGTGTTCCGCGCCACCTTCTGGGCGTCGTGCGCGTCACGCAACAACTTCTGAGCGGTGAAAAGCGCAACTTCTGAAGAAACTGCTGCTGTTGTTTGAGACAAGTGGAAACAATCACCGAACCTCAAAAGAAAGGAGAATGTACAATCCATGTCAAAAGCGAGATGAATCGCGATCACAAGGAGAAAGCTTAGTTGGCTTATAATTAGGAAATAATTAGAGGCAAGATTACAAGGAACATCGAATTAGAACCATTAGACAGCTCTACAAATGTTGCGCTCTTTTCCTTAAAAGCTTTCAGCACGAAGGCAGCGAGGCGGAATCATTAGCTAATAGCGACAGAAATTGCATTACACGAATCATAAATTAATTGCGAGGTATTCTGCGAGCTGATAATTGCAGAAGAGATAATGTTGTTTGGTGAACGATTCCAGCGGGATTCTCCAGAAGACGTGTCATATTCACACACGGTGAGAAATGACGACGCTCTGCAATACACATCACTTTGACGTGTGACGTGAAAAACACGCCGACTGAACGTGAAACGTCGTCTATTGAAGTTGAACGTCGCCCTGCAGTGGGCAGTGACAGCTTCAAGTTCAGGTGACCACAACACGTGACGTCAACGAACGTCTGGTTAACCGTGACGTGACGATTTGCATGAATGGTGATCGCACTGTGATTGCAGTGGGTGGTGCCCCAGACAAAGTTGCGTGTAACCTTCAGTTCATTTGTCGTACCAAACTCAAGATTTCGGACTCCTACCTCTCTCCAAAGTGGTGCTTGACACGAAAGGCGCGTTTGTCCGGATCGGGGATGGGTGGTGGTGGTGAGAGTGTGGTGGCATCTCGGTGGTGTTGGGTGTTGGGAGCTGGAGCTGCGCGCACGAGCGGAGCGGCGCTGTCACCGCTCATGTCGGGCGTCGCGAGTGACGAGCTGCGCCGCCAATTAACATCGTGTAGCATTACAGCGCCGCCGCGCCGCGCGCCCAAAGGATGCGACGCGAGTCACTGAGCCTTTTCCTTCATGTTCCAAGCTGTCAAACATCAAGACGACCGGAATCACACGCACTCTGATACTAGTTGGGCAGACAAACAGAACAAACAGAGAGAGAGAGAGAGAGAGAGAGAGAGACAGACAGACAGACAGACAGACAGACAGACAGACAGACAGACAGACAGACCGACCTGGTTGCTACTGTGAGTATTTCTCGGCAAGCCTGCATGGTGAGCAAAGCACGCTCAAGAGTGTTGTCAAGCTGCAGAAGTTCTCCATTTGGCAGGGATTCTATGATCCCACAAAACATCAGGAATCAAAAATATCTTAACTTTCGAGCTGAAAAGATCCAGAGAATACAAAAACAGCTTTCCCAAACTTACATGAAAACAAAATGGACGTGATTTTGCTGAAACGTTGAAGCGGCTGAAACCCACTTCCGGAACCACAGCCCCGAAACTCGCTCACATGCCGGCAGCGGGGAATCCTGCAGACACTAAATGGCTCTATCCCGTGCACACCGGTTATTAATTCATAATTCTACAAAAGGCAAATTGAAGCTGGTTAATGAAGCGTGTACATCATTAAAAAGCTCCATCGGGACCCTAATTACGCAACGAGTACGGAGAAATTAACGGGGCTTTGTACCGCGTCCATTAAGCAGTTAGGCAGCATCGCTACAAAGTCCCCAGCTCCCGAAAAAGCTTTCACCACCTATTTGTCTCTGCAAAGTAAAGCTTAAATTAATTTATATGCTGCAACAGATAATTTTCATGTGAGGTCAATTATGCGACGGGAATGGGAGAGCTCCGAGGGGGACCCCATCAGGGTGTTTCTTTCATTGTCTCCGTCAGAAACTCGAACCCTTCTGAGAATTGTTCATTCGCAATTGATGACGCAAAATTATCTGCACAGAAATTTCATACTCTTCATGTCAGGCTTTCAGTGTTGCAGCTGAATTCCGAACGACAAATTGTGTTTCCTTTGCGCCCAGTGCACAATGTTTGTCTTGCTTGTTGCAGTGTTTCTCTGTCGACTGTGGGGAGCCTCTGTCCTCGTTCCATGGTCTGTTCGTCTTCAAAGGATCCCGCAGTCGAACACAAAACCCCGTGTCAAAAGGTGGATCGAGAGATCCTTGGGTTGCTCGATCAAACATGCAACCTTCCTTTGTCAACGTGCGAGAGGGTGTTCCTTGGACGGCCAGAGACAGATCCCCGAACTGATTTCACTGAGATGAGTTTGCAAAAGAATCGCGCTGTGTTGCGGTCGATGTTCAGGACTCGTAATATGTTGGTCTTTGTGTGGCAAGAGTACTTGTGTGTGCACGCGCGTGTTTATTTGTGTGTGTGCGCGCGTGTTTTCCACATTGTTGAAAACGTGCAGATTCCTGAGACTCTCTTGCCCAAGAAATTCACGGAGTCTCGATCTTTCCGAGGTCTGCTAGTTTGGAGAAATGGAACAAGATGTCATGATTGCACTTCTTGATGTGGTGGCCGGCGGGTCAAAGGTGATTATTTTCATTCCGGCGCTTCCTCCGATACACAAGTGACCAATCACCAAAAGTTGATTGCGAAAAATTGACAATTTATCATAATAACACACATGGGGTACATTCCCGCGGTCAAAATTAAATAAATGATGACTTCTTCTGCGGCGGTTCCTCGGCAGCCTGGGCGGGGAGAGGTGGAACTTGGAATTCTTCATATTCACTCCATTTGTTTGCCAATTACAGCTGCGTGTCGCAACAGTTATCAGGACGCACAAATCAACTTGACCAGCGCGGGGCCTGGCGTAGCGAGGGTTGTAATGGAGTGAAACATGACGAAGTGACCGCCTCCACGCTCCCGGCAGCCGAGGCAGTAAAATTGATATTAATAGGCGCTGCTCTTGATTACAAATCCTCTTCCAAAAAGCAATAATGGGTCGGAAGCTTCAAAAGTTTTATTGGCTGCGGTGACCTGCGAAGCGCTGGGTTTGCGGCCGCTGGAGGCAGGCGGGGCTACAGGCTGCGGGGGAATTAACGTCGCTCTTCTGCACAGCAATGTTTGCGCAATTCTCTTGAAATGATCTGGAGGCTCAGAGTCGTCATCAAGGTTCACAAAACGGCAGCACTCCGCCAAGTCGAACAGTCGAATAGTTTCGTCCCTCAGCAAACCTCAAAAGTTGAGGGTTCTGTGGTGACCCCAAAATCCAGACTTCTGTTGGTCGTCAACATCGTGGCAGAAAGCATTAATTTTCTGTGAAACCCGAAAACTATCAGCAGGTTTTTCACAGCTTCACCTGTCAGGGGTTTAATAAGAATATATGGATTGGGAGATAAGCAGCAACGACTCGCACGTTTGCGGGACCCCGAGGCCCGCGGAGCGAGGTGAGGGACGCCGCCGCCGCCGTGTGACACCCGGGCCGCGGAGATCAAGTCCGGGCCGGGCGCAGTGGCGCCGCCCGCGACGCCCGCGTCTCTCCGCATTACACCGCACGTTCATCCTGAGGAGGCGGCCGAGGAAGGCGACACGTAACAAGCAGGTGACGTGATAAACTCAGGTTGAGGTGACGAAGGTGCCGCGGACGATCCCAGGGTCCGTCCGCATCTCGGCGCGACGAGACGCACTTGCCTGTGGAGTTGTTGTTTGTAGTTCGACAAGAATGGTGACGCCTCTTTTTTCCCCCACGACTCACACCTCAAAGTGTTGTTCTATCTGCACTGACATCACAATGTCTCTGAACTTTCCGGAGTCAAGCTGACAGAGCTGGTCAACGCCCTTTTTTGCTTTCTGCCAAGCTGTCTACGAAAATTCGAGTCACCACGCCAATTACCTCAGCTGCTTCCAATTAAGATTAGGTTTTGTATGTCATTAACTTGCATTTTGCCGGGGAGAAAGTTGCTGGCGATATTGGTCCATCTCAGCGAGCGTGCAGCCATAATCAGCGGGTACTTGATTACGGCCAAATGTGTCTCCTGCAAGAAAAGCCCCAGGGCTTTGGAAACACTCGGTAAAGTCCATGTAAGGAGGATAATTAGCTTGATTAGGCCGGAGATATTGGACACTTGTACACATACTTAATTCGCAAGAACACCTGTGTTTTCTGCAGCTTGTTTGGGCGTCGCAGGGCCCATCCACTGCGGGCAGCGGCTGCGAGTCCGTCCGTCCGTCCGTCGTGCGCGTCACCAGCGCCTGCCTCGTTGTTTGCAGGTCAGCTGAGAGACAACTTGGGTGAACAACAGGAAGACAGTGGATAATGAGCTTCGCCTTCTGGGAGAAGACGGACGAGTCGCGCGTTGTCGACTGCTGCACAAGGTGAAAGTTGTGGACGTCGTGGCAGATCGTTGAGACAGGTGGACGAAGGGGTTGGTCCATCCCTGTTGAGTTCGTTCCCTTGACCCAAGGAAACTCTAAACACTTGGTTTTTACCTGGTCAATAAAAGTGGAGACGAGAAACGAAAACGTCAGGAAAGGATCGTCTGAGTTCGTTTGTTGATTTGGAAAGGGTCATCGTCGCGGTAAGACCAAGCGCAGAACCGAAGTGGCCGAACACAATTTGCTGCGCGCCATTTGGCCAAATGTGTTCCATCCTTGAGGGGCAACAACCACAACACACATCAAAAGTTGATGAAGAAATTTCTCCATTTGATGAAACAGTCAAGACATTTTGCGCCGCTTAACGTGGTGGGTCCGGGCCGTCTCTCGGGGGCCGGGAGACCACAGCACACTGGAAATAGTCGTAATTGAGTCGGCCCAGCGGCCGAAATGGCCACATAAATATTACATGTTTTTGTAAATTTGAATGCAAGAAAAGCTCATCTGGAGGGATATGAACCTGATTTGTACTCGGATTAATCCCACTGTCTCGACGGCCGCGCCGGAACGATGGAAATGGAATGACCAACAGGCAGCGGGCAAACTGGTGACGGCCTTGATTGGCGTCGTATCAAAATGAATCTTCGGCGAAATACTGCCCTGTTTCCCCGAGTTAAGCGCACGAATTTATTGCAATAAATGTTGATGAAACATCGTACAATTCGGAACAAGTTGCAGTGGTCCTCTTGAGTGCTCGTCAGCCCTGACGCAGCGCGGGTTCAACAGTCAGAGAACCAGGTTGGGCCGACAGCGCGTGCAGCGCCTCGAACAAGACGGGCAGGTTTCAGAAGGAAAAGGAGGGGAACAAAGGGTTAACAACACCGAGAGCACGGCAATCGCAAACAATAAAGCAATGTATCGATCCTACCCATTGCACATTAATTGTCTTCGTCCTTAGGTATGGCATGTTAATCACAATAGAAGATAAGGCCAAAACAGGTCACCACGAGGCCCGGGCTCACCAGAGCCACTGGGGGCTTAAACCTTATATCAATGTCATGTTGCAAGCCCTAATCAATGAGGAAATTTCTTTGTTTGATAAAAGTTTACAGCGGAGGATATTGTGGTTGGATTGCGGGGACCTCTGCAGACCTCTGATCCCCGGGGGCTGCGCCACTGCCAAGCTGCCTCTCAGACACTCAAAATTGCCATAATTGGGTCCAGAAAAATAAATGAAAGCAGCTCCATGAACGATCTCTTCGCACTCGAGTGTTTTCTTCGTGCTTGCAAAAATAAGTTTCTTTCATTTCCAAGGACAAAGACCAGAATATTTGGATATGAAATCTGTGAAGCTCGACAAAAAAGCCGAACGCCAGTCCAGGAGAGTCAGTCTGCCTGTCCTTTGTTGTCCTTCATTTGCCAGATCTGCCTGTGTCTTGAATGAAATGTTCACGTCTCTGTGTAGGAAGCTAGTCAACAAGTAGAAAGTGCACGTGAAATTACAAAAGTGAATCAAAATGTTCGGGGATAAATCTGAACTCTGACCCTCAAAGGGTAAGTTCTTATCATCTGGTCTTTGCTCCACATTGTTTGCCAAGAGAAAAACGAGAGAGAGGGAGGCACACACACACACACACACACACACACACACACACACAGAGCAACCTCTGGAACCACAGTGTCTTCTGCAGCTGTGAGGAGCGCAGCGGCGTCGGGATCGGTCGGTCAGCGCCGCCGACGCCGCGTCTCAATTACGAGGCATTGATTCTCCACCACCTGAGGCCCCGACACAGCGGCGAAATACTCCGAGAAGATTGGGACTTTGTCGGCATAAATATGCTGCTGTTTAATTAGCGGGGCCAGGATGCGGCCCTTGTCACAGAGACAGGAAAGTCATTCCCCCGGTATTCTGGAAGGCTTACCTTTTGTAACATTTAATTAGCACGGTGGTAACGACAGCTGCCTGTGGCCATAATATGAGCCTGGCTGCTGTGGTCAGAAGAACCAAGGCCTTCATTGGGGAAGCAAACGTTTTGAGCAAGAGAAAAAAAAGCCTGATCTCAGTGCGAAGTGCATCGGGCGTAGTCTTAACAGTTTTACTCCAGACAGCGTTGGAAAAACAGGAATTTGTGCCTGGATCTTCAATCTGGGCTGTGAGACAAGACGGCGCAATGACGAGAAAGCGTCCCCGATGAACACACAATCTGCATAAAGAACACCCCCAGTATCTGACGGTTATTGATGACGACTGGTCAATACTAGAAAAGCTGCAAAAACCAATATCAATTTGGCTGATAACAATGGCGGTGCATCGGCATCCCCAGGAACGGGGGAATTAAGACATTGATGAATAAGACATTGAAAAACTTTTGAAGCGAGGTGGAGATGGCCTCTTGTTTAGCTTGATTTATCCCCTTTGATTGAGAAGCAAAGAAGTGGAAATCAGTGACCTGTGAGGGCAGTGTCATCTAATTCAGGGGATACAGCAGTCGCTTTGATTGCCTCTGTAATGGACATAACTCACTGTGCAATCATAACCATCAATTGTATGAGTTCTTCGTTAGGGCCCAAACCCTGAACCAGAGGTCTCTGATTTACGGCCGCGGTTTGGATGGTTACCTCGAGTCCTGTATACGCCACATTAATCATTACTCGAGGTCTGTGCTGGGAAAAGCTGCCTCTTAATTTGGACAACAGGAATACTGCTTCAAATATGGGCAGAAAATCCCACAAAGATTGCGCGACTTTTTCAGACAAAGACCCTGGGGCTCACGAGTTGAATAGGAAGATATTGTGTCGAACAAACTTTGTCTCTGTCTTTGATTCATTTTTCGACATTGTTCTGGGCTTTGCCTCCCAGGTTCCACCGCTTCGTCCAACTCTGTTCGATAACATTCAACATTTTGCGAACTTCTGACATTGGCACTGCGTACATCTGGCCCTCTCCATTTGATCCAGTGCACGAGTACACACTCGTCGCTGCCGGGGCAAACAACAGTAAAAACCTAATCCGTTGTTTAATGAGAATAGATGGCTGACTGTGATACAAGTTCAGGGAGGGAGAAGCGGCCTCCGAGACCAGGGGCCCCGGAGAATTCAAAGTGCGGTCAACAGGCAAACGAGCGTAATTGTGCCCGCAAAACATATGGAATGAACACATCAATATTAAATGCTGGCTTGATTTCTAAGAATAGGATAAATTAATCTGGCATTTGGGAATGGACAGATTGCACGACCCTTTGCCTCACAATTTGAGGAACACGGACACAAAGAGAAACACTGTGAGTTGGGTCGACCGATTTCTGTAGATGTGCATGTTTGTGTGTCAACTTGCAAACAGAACTCTGAGTGAATTTTGAGAAAAGAATTCAAGCACAGAAAGTTTGAGATCAGACCCTATCAAAGTTTTAACTAGTTCTGTCCAGAAATTCAGTTATGCATCGTTCAACGCAGACAAAGGGGTCGGATTTGAAGAAAACACGTGAAGAGTCTCTGAAAAGTGTTGTTCCACGAAAAGGCACAAAACGATTGCGGACTCAAGCAAAACAACAGTTCTCTGCTGAAGTACCAAAGTGCGAACTCTGAAACTTCGCCGAAGTTCCCCCCCTCAGGTCGCAACAGCAGAAGTGACCGTGGAGTCTGCAACAAAAAGCGATGAGCATTGCGATGTTGATTAATGGCGCTTACATCAGAAATCACACCTCGGCATAAAGGGACAAGCACCGGACTCTCCACTCTCCCTTCTCTGTGGTAAATAATTAATCCCATCAGAGAACTCAAGAACAACGTTCACTGCTGCACCAGAGAAGGATTAATGAGAATAAATGAGTGGATAGGGATGTGAGGAAGGCTGCTACTCGTGGCGAGAGGCCGGAACAGTTACAATGTGACACGGCGGCAGCAAGGTGGATGGCAAGTGTATAAATCTTGCACTGGCGCCCATCACTTTGTGGTAATTTACGCATTTATTCTCACGTTTCTGCGGTGCAAAAAACAACGCAGCTCCATTCCGATTCCCATCTGATGCAGCGGTCGCAGAAGTGCCTCAGATTAGAGCCCAACCACCGAGCGCTTGGACCAGGAGTCTTTGTTCTCCTCCCTTCCTGCGAACTGCAGGGTTTGTGCAAATCAGCCAGGCGACTCAGAAACCTCTGTGACGAATCTTGATCAGAACCAACTTTTTCTTGAAATTTCTGAAAGTTCGACAGGCCGCAAGTGCAGGTTGCACAAATGTTGTTGGCTGACTTCACCTGGTGTTCAAAATGTGGTTGTCCCTTTCCTCGTGTTCCCAACCGGAAAGCACACAAGCGCGGTTCACTTTCAGAGCTGAGATCGTTTCAGGTCTCACCACGAGTCTTTGGATGACGCGGGTCGAGCTCTACCTGAGCGAGATGTGACGAGCGGACACAACGCTTTACATCCAGCGCATGAGGTGTTGGCTGTAATAATTCCCGAGTCTGTCTTCATTATGGACATGACCTGGGCTATTTCGGGACAGATTTGTCCTGATGAAGTCCATCAGTAGTCCACATGTATCCTGTAATTGCATGGAAATGAACTAATTATTGCCTGTGATCAGCAGGCTAAGGAGGGGAAGTACCCGGGTCGTTTGAAACGTGGCAGCGCTGGAAAATGATTGCGTTAACGCGTCGATTTCACGTCGTGTCCACAGCGCGGTCCCGCAGTGGATCGACGCAAGGACAACACGGCCAGAACTCTTGGTGCTGTCGTCGTTGTGCACTTGTTGTGACCAGGTTGATATGTTTTTGACAAGTTTGTTTCCCTAGCATAAGATGTGATCATCACCAGGGCAGGTGCTGAAAGCCTCGAAACAACAAAAGGTCACAAAGATCTTTTTCATTTCGGGAACTGTCTTCTGGTAGTTGCTGCTTCAACAAACAAGAAACATACTCGCCAAGACGCATCATTTTTTGCCAAGCCCCAAAATCTAAAAATCTTTTGCGCGTCATATATTGTTCACACTGCGTCGTTGTTGAACTGGGTGTTGAGCGGAATGTGTTACCGGAGCAGAACCCGGAGACTGATTGGCTCTGACTCCGTGATTGTTCTTCCTCGGGATGACACGAACTCGCCGAGAAATGAAATTTGCATCAGCGCTGCAGTGCACAGAATCAACCAGATCCGGCAGAAAACGAACAATCACTGATCCAATTCGCATATCCCGCGTCCGAGTGTACAAATATGGTTCAACAAGGGGCCCTGTGTTGCCTGGACAACTGACAATGGGTCAAGTCAGCCACAATGCAGCTAAAGTTGCACAGAATGGTTCGTTCAAGTTCTTGCAACTGAAATGGGTCGTTATTTTGAAGTCAAAACAACACTCGGCCATCGATTTCTCGTTTGCTGTGCTCTGCGAATTCTTCACAACAAAACCCAGTGAGCCCAAACACTATAATCCCATGTCAACAAGAAACTGGCAGAATGAAAAACAAAACCACAGATTCGAAGCGGTTAGCGTTCGTTCCCGTCAACCAGGAGCGTGAACGGCTTGGTTATCAATCGCTCAGTATGTTTCTCTGTCCAAATTCACCCTGGTAGATTCAGGCTTTTGCCGGGTGGAGCAACTTGTGGTGCAAAATGAGGCCAATTGCGCAGGGAAAGGTGAATGAACACTCAGGCTGTGAACGTTCACTGTCACAAAAGAACTCGCTCTGAATGCGAGTTTGTGTTCATACACACACGTGCGCGCACAGACGTGACGCGGTGTGAACCAGGAAACAACTGGCAACAGCTTCTTCCCGTCAAGACCCCGGCTCCTCCCGCACCTTCCACCGCTGCACATCCCCCGGTTGACAGACACCTCGCTTGTCTTCAGAATCTCCAGTCCAGATCCACGTGACGTGCAAATCAATATAAATTGATAAAGAAAGTGTCTGCGAAATTAATGAGTCTTTGTCCTGAAAGGGTGCTTGTCGGTCTCAGCGTGAAGATGACGGAGTGTTATGGGGTCCGGCCGATAAAAACATATTTATCTTTATCACGACAGCAGCTTTGTGATCAGTGATCATCGCTGCAGAGCCGGGAATTTACGGATGCCATTAAAAAGTCGTTTCTGACTTGTCGTGAGAGGTGGACGTAATCAGAGAAAATTGTCTTGGGTTTGTCACATGTAAATGACACTGCATGCTCTCACAGCCATTGAGGTGGTGACGCTGAGCCCAAATGGAGCAGAGCTAAACTCGTTGTTGACTTTTCTCTCATCACAATCATTTTTGTCACGTCCAACCCAATGCTTTGTTTTGAAAAACAGATGATTCCCTCGCCCAGTTCTGGGTTGTTCACTCGAGCTGAACCTGATGAAACAAAACTGACATGCGATGTTCGTGGCGGTGAACAAAAGTTCATATTTCGTGAGAAACTGTTCAATGACAATTGGCTTGAGAAGAAAACCAAGGATTTTGATTTCCACCGTTTTCTTCTGAACAGCTCATACTGAGGAACAAAGAAGACCATCGTTCAGAAAACATGGCGGTCATCCATTCTGGAACTGCAACTGTAAGTTCGTGCTGCAATTAATCTACATTAGCAAGTCAGAGAAAAGGAAGCTGATAAATGGACTAATCCTCGTCTCCCATGTCAGCCTCCAGTGATGTAACTGTACAAAAGGCAATATGGTTGCCATGGCACTGACCCTCCGGGTCAAA
>JAAUXT010032614.1_pt1 | contig 49505 bp, 59 predicted proteins | sample 7278171 | NCBI WGS metagenome assembly JAAUXT01 (sample SAMN14350112, study PRJNA611818) | marine sediment metagenome | isolation source: surface marine sediment (1.8m) | place: French Polynesia: Moorea | collected 2018-08
AATATCTTTCCCCTCATTTCTTCCAACTCACCATGGCAAAGCGTCACACAAGCAATGACTCCACAACTACAACTGGTGTCACACATTTGAACACAGTTTGACAGAGAGTATGGTTTCAGCTGTCCAAATGTGAACAACAAATCACCTGCTTTGCTGGCAGAAATTCGACAGACATTCAACACAGTCTGCGGAGGTTTCTTCTCTCTGAACCCCGAGGCCCGAACAAAAGTCACCTGTGTTATTCCGACAGAGCTGCTGAGTTGAACTCTCACCTGACACTGCTGACAAACACCGTCACAGTTAATCCGTTTTTCATCATCTCCAATTCGTTTGTGATCCAGAGGGTTCCGGAACTTTTTCAGAAATTTTGACCATTTTCTCAGCCTTTGTCCCTTCTTTTGTAACTTGGGCTGTCAAGATGCCAAAAACATTACTTCTCCCAATTGTTTCAATTGTTTCCAAATGACAATCCCAATGATCTTACCTTTCGAGACGAATTTTTCAATCTTTCCCTGACTTTTTTTTCCAGAAAATGTTCAAAACATCAATTTTCTCTTACTTTTTTCTGAATGAAAAAGGTCTTCTCAAAATTCCAGGTTCACCCGAAATTCCCGGCCAAGTGGGAACACTGTTCTTGTCTGGTGCTGCGGGCCCAATTCTTTTCTTCAACGCGACCGATCTGGGTCACGATTTCGCTATTCTTGGAGCGTGTGCCGATCTCACATTCTTGAGAGGCCTGCTCACACCACTTCAGACTCAAAAGTTTTTTTTCTAGTCTCGATGCAAAGCATCTCGACTGTCAAAAAACTTTTCATCTGGCGTGGTGCGAGTTGGAGCCTCTCACACGCTTCGCAGGGGCAGATCCCCATATTCCTTTCTCCGAACTTTGTGTCTCAAACCAGTGCAAAGGAACCCCAATCATGACCCTGCGTCCGCCAGAGCTTTTGCCAGCTCTTTCCACTGAAATTGGTTTTTCCTTACAAAGTACACACAAGCGTAATGAAACCTGGTATTTTGCACCTGCTGCAGGTGGCACTGTCCGCGAAAAAGCACAAAACACAGGTTTCACTGCGACCTGTGGTCCACAGCGATCCTCTTACCCACGCCGCGCTCACTTCACTGCCGCCACGCTCTGTCCGACTGCTGCGTGGTGCAAAACAACAGAACTACACCTCGGTCTCAAAACTCCCAGCGAAACATTTACTGCCAACAATATGACTGGAGACCAACACCATTTCTCAATTCCACCACACAGACGCAAATCTCGATCCAAGTCAGCCTCCCAAATCGCGTCTGCTTGCCCGCAGACGAAATTTTGTAACTTTCTGAACAAATCAAGTTGATCTAACAGTTGCGTCGTGCATCTATCATTCACAAAAACTTTCGTGTTGATGTGCTTGCAAACAGTGAAAATAAACACCCCAGAGTCACAGTTTGCATCGCGTCCGCAACTTCCGGAACCTGTTGGACCCTGCGCCGCGCACCGCCCACTGTTCGCGCTGGACGCTGCGGACACGGTGTCACCGAGAGAAAAGGTCACTCACCATCGGGGGCCGCGGCGCCTCCGAGTCGGAGCCGTGCGCGCCGGTGGCGACGGGAGTCCCGTGCCGCGTCAGGCCCCCCGGGTGCTGCAAAAGAGAACAACGGAAATTGTTTTGCTGCTGCTGGAAGAGCGCGAACAGCTTGGTCTTCTCTGCCATGTGAACACATCTCGGCCTTTTTCAAACGCTGTTGCTGTGCGTGTGCGATTTCGGTTCTGCAACTGTTAGTACAAAGTTGCGACTTGTTCATTTCCGTCTGTGCTTTCACGCACAAAGGCACCGAAGCACCGGAATAAAACTTCCCACAGAGACGCAAATGTTTTACATGCAGCCATCAATCGCACTTTGCTGTTCAGCATCTTGAAACTTAACGTGGATAATAGCAAAGACAAGAGCTTGGCAGATTTAGTCCATCAGCAATTGCGAGTTTTCTGGGGGCAATTTCTGCTTTTTTAGTACAGAGATGTCACTGGGCGCAGCCTGCCAATCATGGAATCGATGTTTTAGTTTCTCCCCGAGATCTGACAAGAAACTGACACAACAGGAGAAAGGTAAGACTGTGAAGCCGTTTTCCCCAGCGCCACTTAACTTACATGACTCCGCTTTAAAAAGTCCTGAAACACAATCTTCGGAGTCAGCCACATTCTGCCTCACACAGACAGAGCAACAGGAACCTCAGCTCTCCGAATTAGTATTCAAAAGCACTTGACATCAATGTATTCTGATGGCAAAAAGACTTGTTCCGGGCGAGAACGCGAACACGTCTTCCTGTCCCTCCATTCAGCGTTGGGAGCGTCGCGCCTCGGTCGCGGACGCAGCGTGTTGCGTACCTGCGCGTGCAGCATGGCGGCGAGCCAGCGGTACTGATCCTCCTGCGTCGCGAACACCAGACAGTGGCCGAAGTGCGGAGTCTCCTTGTTCCTACGGCGACACAGAGAAAAGGTTCTGGTGACACATGACACAACAGGGCCAAACATGTGAGAGATGTTGGCGTCCGGATAAAGTGCTCACAAAGTGCCCACAATACAATTGACATGAAACTCACTTGGCGACTTTTTCCTTGGTGGCGATGAAGGTCAGCCCGTGTCTGAAAGTCAAACCAAAGAGCATTGATTTCACTGTGAGTCACAGACAGAGCAGCTGGACGCAGCGGCGATACTGCGCAGTCGTCCACTCAAGAAGCAACTGACTGACCTGGACGGCGGGTTCCTCTTCTGGTCGACGCCCAAGTACACGATGAGATCCTCCACGTTCCACGAGTTCTTGGACGATGTGGCCTGTCGAAGGACGCAATCAAGAGTCAAGACTCAACCAACACACTCATCGATACGGTTCCAGACACGGATTCACCCGTGTAACGCGTTTGGTTCTGGTAACGTACCCTGGGGTCCTTCTGGTAGGTCAGTTTGTACTGACTGAACTCGAAGCAGTACTTCTTGAAGCTTTTCTTTTCGCTGTACTTCAGCTCCTCAAACAACGAGCAGTGAGGATCAAACTGAAAAGCAAGCAAGTAAACATTTTTCATCCTGCAAAACGAGAATCTTCCGTTTTCCGTTTTCGTTGCCGTCAGGTCAACAGAATTCACACAGCACAAAAACACATTTTCTTTGCAACATTCGGACACATTTCAGACGAGCGCGCACTGACCACGTTGTCGACGTGCGAGTACACGTAGTTCTCCTTGACGACGAGGTAGTTGTCGCGACAGAAGTCCTCCGGCCACTCGGTCCAGCGAAGCGTCACGTCCAGCACCTTCTCGAGGAAGTGCAGCGGCCGCTCTGTGGACGAGGAAAATACGTGTCCTTCTGGTGTTTGACTTCGCGGAACAAGATACACCCTGAGTCGGAACAGTCCGACAAGACACAATTTGGAATTTATTCTGTTTCCAAGATGAGAAAATTTTTTATGTCAGACGTAGATCTAGCAATTGACCCGCTCGTTCCACTGTCGAATGTAAACACAACGCATGTAAACTCTTCATTTGATACGTGCGAGTTTGGCCAATTTGTCACCTTTTGGCAGTTTGTGCAACACTGCATCAGTTCTGTGTGTGACTTGATTGAGTTTATGACTTGCCAAATCTGCGATGCATGCAGCTTTATTCACGAAGAATGAACGTGGTGCCGAATGAGTGAGATTCTTACCTAACAGATCGTCACACACTACCTCAAAGAGACCCCAGGCAGTGTTAGAATCAAGTTTGCCTTTCTCAACGACATACTCAAGCACTGCTTCACAAGTCATCTCTGGGCACACCTACATGGGTGACGACAACATGCAGTTAGCACCTAATCTCAATCACGCTGCGTGCTCAGTTAAACACAACAGTGGTACTGCGGAACTGGACAACAGCAAACGAACGCCTGCGGAGACAGATGAAGAAGCGGAGTGCATGAGTGAGTACATCTGAATCCGGGACACTTCGCCACCAGCCAGGCACACACTGCAGGCCAGAGCAGAAACAAGCTCGTCCAGGGACCAGTAAAGACACCGTCCACCCAGCAGAAAACGCTGCGGATCAAAAAAGCGAGTGTCCCGCGTTTCAGATGCACAGAACTTTGAGACAAGCAGGTCCAGATGCAGCCAATGACAGCCGAGCTTCCCGGGTTGGTCGTCGCATCTACAAGGCGACATCGCGAGCAGCTCTGCGTCCTCCTTACCCATCTGCCCGTGACCCACGATCTCGAACACGCCCCAGAAGACATCGCGGTCCAACATGGCCTTGCCCACCACGTACTCCAGCAGATCTTCACCCGTCATGTTTGGTGGAATCTAGAGCAGCCAATCTCGGTCAGTTAGAGCAGGGATACTTGACAAGTTACGTCATCGGATGAGCTCGTGTGACGTCGGGTCACGGAGAAAGCTCTTGTGACGTCACACAGTCAAGTTGTAATGGACAACAGCCAAACAAAGGTTATCCACAAAAAGGTCAAACGCAAAGCAACACAAGTGCACGAGAATATCAAAACAACAGTTGCGCGGAAACCAAATCAGAAACAACAGAACAACACAACAGCCGCGACAAAAATGTCAAAGTGACACGGGTCGTGAGGACAGTTCGCTGTGCGAGTTGGCGGTGTGGTTTGTCTCTCACCTTGAGCGTAACTGCGTCCCCGTCCTTGTCGTGGATGTAGACTCCCATGAGCAGCTCTCCAGCCTGAGCCTGAAACACCAATGGGAAGACAGTTACAATGACTCTTCACTGACCAAACAATCTGCAGCAGCGTTGTGGTGTGGATGAGACTCTCACCTGTCTAAACTCGTTGGCCTTCTGAATCTTCTCCAGCGCTATCTGCATCTCTTCCTCCTTCTTGAGTTCTTCGTCGTTCACCTGTGAAGTAAAGTACACTCGACCATAAGATCAGACACAACAAAGCCTAGACTTGAGCCGGTGTCAGAGATGCGCCTGCAAGTTCTGCTCGCAGCGTTGCGCCTGCGCCGTGAGCTGCTCACGTGTTTCCGGCGGCGCTGCTCACCTCGAACAGCCACCTGTTGTTGTCGAGCAGGTCGAGGATGACGCTGATCTCCTGCTGCGTGGCGCCGAACCCCGTCGTCGTGTTGTGCTCCCCAATATCGCCCTGCGCGGCGTGCAAGAGTCAATCTGACGTCAAATTCTGGGAAGGTGTGGGAGTGGAGTCCCCACAGGACGATGTGTCCGAATTGGTTTGGTCACGTCTCACTTTGTGATGGGCAAATTTGGCGCAGACCAGTGTGCGCGTCACCGCCTATTTTGATTCAGGAATGAAAAGTTTTCAAACAGTGTCGTGGGATTGTTCTGACCTTTTCTTGGTTCATCAACACGGGACCAAATATGGACGCCAGGTTGATTTTCGTCATCTTGTTGTCGTCTTGGAATTCGGTGACGCTGCAAGTGGACAACAGCTTGTTTCACTCTCTCTTCTTGTACAACGTGGCGCGTGGCGGTCGATGTTTAGTTGTGGTTGCGCGCGACTCACCGGGCGAGGTGGAGCACGACTCGCTTCAGCGTGCTGTAGTGCACCGTGGGCAGCTCCCCCAACAGGTACTTGTACCACTGCATCTTGGCACCGTAGTCACTGATATCTGCAGCAAGAGCAAACGAACAAATTCACAAGCTATGACAATTGGTCCCTTCAGCCACATGGACAAAGACAGAACCGAGCAGAATCAAGTAAAGATGCCACCTGGCAGCAAAGATTTTGAGAGGACAAAGCGCACAAAAGTTTGGAATGAAAGGACAACTTCGCCCGCCCCACCCCGATCCCGAACCCGCTTGAACTTCTCCCAGACATTCCGGACCAGAGTCCCACAGCTTGTGGAGCGCAGCAGAGAGACGCGACTCACTGCACGTGTTGGTCCACTTGGCGTAGAGGAAGGACGTGAGCAGCGGCTCCTCGAGCGACCGGAAGAAGCGCTTCAGCGTCGTCGCGATGTCGTGCACCTCGTAGTCGTCGAGACGCAGGTGCACGTCCCGCGCGTCTGCAGCGAGTCACGTGTCATTGCAGTGTCAGCGTGGTTTGTGGTTTACCGGTGACAGTGCCGCTATCAATGCGTCGCACACGCTGATGTGACTGGGAGGGGAACACATTCCTTGTTGTGCCACAATGGTCACAACAGAACACGCAAACCACACGCATGTTCGCAATGCTTGGTGTTCAATGTTGTCGTGTCAATTGTTGACTTGATTCTTGTTTGAGGTCGAAACTGTTTCCACAAAGCCAGGGTAAGCAAGTTCCCCGGCGGTTGTATGACCCACACAAATCCCAACTCACTTGCTCTGAACAGTTGACACAGCTGAGTCACTTTGGAATGTATGCCGTTCTTCCGATAAACCCCCTCCATTTTCAAGCCTGAAAGCACAGATCAGGTCCGAGTGTCGACGTCTCCCAGCAGTGAAGCCTTATGACCCGTTGCTCCGACTCGGGCCTCATTGTGTGATTTCACAGGAACCATTTTTGTACAGTGTGAGAACCCTGTCCTCACCGTGCGTGGAGACGAAGTTGATGCACTTATCGACGATGACGGGCACTTCGTCCACCGTCAGCTGCTGCTCGATCAGATACCCGCCGCTCTCCTACAACAGACACGCCAATTGGACTCAATTCCACGAACATTCACGCGAACAACAAACAGCTCGCAAACAAACGACATGCTGAAGAGGTTGGTGAACACGAACCGAGGCGATCTTCTCGAGAAGTTTGAACCAGGCCTTGGTCTCGCGCGCACAGTCTCCCTTGATGTAGATCGCTCTGAAAAACAACGCAAAGCGCGCGGTGCGATGAGAACGCGTTTCAGAAAGCTTCTTCTCAGTGGGAGAAGGGATTCAATGTAAACGAAGAATGCTTCAAACCAGATACCGTTTGTGAAGATCCAGGACGAAGGGTGGGGACTTGTCCTGAAACATGTCGTCTTGTTCCGTCTCACTCAACGTTTCTGCAGGAATCAAGAAATACCTCAGTGGAACACAAGTTTGTCTGATCTGCTGACGTGCACTGAATGGGAAGACTTTAATTCGGAGAAAACATCACAAAACATACTCACTGATGCCAATGATTTTCCTGAGGTCAATTTCTTCAAACACTTTGGATTCCTGCAAAAGAAAACACAAATTATTCTTGGCCTGCTGCATGTGTGTATTGGACGAGGCAGCAGACAGATTTCGTGCTTTACGTTGGCGGACTGACCTTGTTGAACACGGAGAAGCATCGCTCCTTCAGCTGGATCCACGTCATCTGCCAATCCTGCAGGCAAAGAGAAACCAATCACAGGCCTTGACTTTGTCTCAACACCGTGCAAATCTCAACAAAGATCACGTGTTGACAGCTTCAGTTACCGTGGTGGCTCCCTCGCGGAGGTACACCATCCCGGCTCGGTCCAAGTCCCGGATGTGCTGCAGATCAGACACCGGCAGCGGAGCGAACGCCTGCGCAACACACGTCACCACAAGTCACATGACAATCAAGCAGGCAACGTATAAAATTACAAGACTCCTGCAAAACGCTCGTTGTCTACCTTGGCCAGCTTGACGAGCCATTTTTGTCGGTCGTCGTGCGTCTCGGCAGCGAACAGATACACGCGACCGCCGGCTTTGGTTGTTCCCAACTCGAAAGCGAACTCTTGTCTGAAGCGTAAAACTTAGGTGACAGTGATCTGTTCTGGAATACGTGTTCTGGCGATGCACAGAAACGTGACATCCACATTGTGGTCTGACGACCACAGAGTACGGGGGAGGATTTCGAGAGATGCTTGGTTGCGGTTCGTTGCGCAAGACACGAACCAACACCATCTTCAGTTTTTGGCCTCAAGTTGCTTCATGTTTTTCCGAGCGCGCTCACTCACCTCTCGTCTTTGACTTTCGACACACTCATCATTTCGCTCCTCAAAATGCTATCCTTAGCCACCAGAGCCTGCAAAAACAAGGCCAAGGTGTTTTCATGGAATGTTTGGAACAAAAGATAGTGCTTTTCTTCGCAATGAAAATGACAGCAAAGTGGACTTTGATTCGAAACTCAACAAACGAACAAACAAATGAAAAGACACAGAAAAACATCTTACTCTTTCATTCTCAAAGTACGTCAAAATACCGTGTTCCAAAATACACCATCTCTTATGAAAATCTAAAACAAAACAACACAAAACAAACTCAAACATACAGTGAATGTAAACTCAATCTGGAGTGCTGGAAGTAGTGCTGACGAAACATCACGAAACAACATTGAAGGCATTCGTTTTGGTCTTCGGAAAATAAATTCGAAATGACGTGAACATGACGTCAGTGAGAGACGGAAAATTTGTGGTACCTTTTTGATTGGGTCCAGTTTTCAGCAGGGTTCCTCTGATTTTGACTAGATTGAGACCCTTCGCGGCGTCCGAGTTTGCGCGGGAAGAGGAGTTTTTGAAGGACATGCTGGTGGAGGTGGGGAACTTGCCCGACCCCTCGGCGCCGTTCTGGTACAGAAACTCCATCTGCTCCGTCTGCTTCGCTCGACGCGCCAACTGACTCGCTGGAAAACAGACCAGAACAATGAGGATAGACACGCGCCTGACATGAAAAGCGGTCAACGGTCCGGTCTGGTTTGCCACAAAGTTTCCAACTCACGTGTTTCATGCTCCTCGCCATACTCGCTGGTTGTGCATTGAATCTGCAAAGACAAGCAGAACGTGTGTTTTTGTGGTTTCTATCGACAACGATCTTTGTTATTTTATCAAGCACGTTCTATTTCAAGACTCACATCGGCGCCGGAGAAAACGAGCTGCATCGTTTCGAACACGTCACTATATTGCACGGATTTGCACAGAGCCTGCAAACAAGAAGGATTGTGGGACCATTGGATGGAACTGTCGAGACATCGTTGTGTAATCTACGAATTGAATTCATCAGAATGTTTGTTGACGTCGATGCTCACGTCATTCATGGCACTTTCGTCGTTGTGGAGCGGATGGAGACGACAGAACATCTTCTCCTCGTATTTACTCACGATGTAATCCCGCCGCTCGTTTCTGTAACACACCACAGCTTCAGAAGACCGCCAACAGATATCTGCCGAACTCACGGCGATCTCAAAAGAGGAACACGTGTTGCAAGTGAAGAACACAGACCCCTCTCCCCTGCACAGTACGTTTTGAAGATGTGACAATTGCCGCCTGTGCTGTTATGACACAAACGTGCGGAACTTGACGGAAACTCACACATCGACGTCCGAGTCGATCCGGTCGTCCTCGCTCGAGTTCCACTCCCAGAACTTGTTCGCGTTGTCGTTGCCGATGACTTGCAGCAGCTTCAGAGACAAAACAAACCGACAGTTCATCAAACCAACTGGAGGCACCCTTATGAGACAGAAATGATGCGCGACAGACGCTGCGCTGACGTCACCTGTTTGAGCGTCGGCGTCCACACCTTGACGTCCATGCGCAGGGACCGCACCTTGGAGAACGGCATCGTCAGGTTTCGGTGCACACCTGTCGAGCAGCACCAGAGGTGACTCGCGAGTAGCAAACGATTCGGTGACTTGCTGGATGACAATGAAACATTTTCCCTCGTAGTGAACACAAAGATTCTTCAGTTAGCGCAAACATACCTGCGCAATGCTTGCAAATTGTGATGCCCAGGTTGATCGATGCCCAGTGTGGATCTGCAAAACAACACAGTTGATCACAAAATCTGCTGCAATTCAGATGAGAAATCGCTGCTGGCTACTTGAGAGCAGGGTTTTCTTTCATGGTGACGAAAGAAAACCTGCCAGAATGTGCAAGGACATCTTGAACACGCAATAGTCAGAGGCTCGAGCCTTATAGCCCCCAAATCTGCTGACTGACCCGGAGCGCCGCAGTCGGCGCAGAACCTGTTGCTGTGGTTCTCGTAGATTTCGAGCATCACGGCGTTCTCAGCCAGCCCCTCCGTGATGGACTCCTCCAGCGCGTTCTTCCAGTTCACCAGCTCCTCGTTACTGTCGTACGAGAGGCTGCAAGACACCAAGGACCAGATGGTCAAGGGCAGATGCAGCGTCCAGATGCAATGTAGACGTGCGCGTGACTGAGTTGACAAGTGTGTGTGTGCCTGTGTTGGGGAAGGGGAGGCACAGGTGTTGCGAACCAGCAAACATGAGACGCGCGCGTGTGTGAACATCCGTGTGAATGTGCGTGTGAGTGCGTGCGTGTGTGCTCACCCGTAGGAGGCGTACGGCGTCGTCAGGTCCAATTTGTTCTTCGCAACGGCTCTGACCGAGGCGACCTTCATCTCGACGATGTGAATCGGGGTCCCCGCCTTGAAATCCTGCAGCAAAAGATAAAACTGATGTGTGGCTCTGCAGAAATGACTTTGCGGCTTGACTGCACTGTGTGGCCTCAAAACCTGGTGCACATGATGTTTGGAGCCGGTCCTCGAAGGGATGGCCCCTTGCACACCGAAAATTTTGGTGCAAAATTTGTTTTCATTCAGTGTTGCAGGAAAGTTGACATATGGGCCGTGTCCCCGTAAAATCCCCACATTCACCCAGGGAACCCAATCATCTGCCACACATGTGCACCACACTGAACACATCAGCAAGTAGCCACGTGGACGCGTCCTCACGTTGTAGGTGTTGTAGTAGGCCATGACGTCTCGCTTCACCGCCAGGTAGCGCTTGCCCTTCACTCCCTCCATGCGCACGAAGCCCTCCAGGTCCGGGTCGCTCATGTCGCCGCCCTCCACGAACCTCTCCTGCAAAGGAAGACGCAGCCCCAATCACCATCCAACCAACGCGTATCTCACAAGCAAAAGCATCACGCGGAAGACAACAAAGTTGTCAACGAGAGAAAATTGAAATGGACGAACCTCACAATCGATGATGGCTTTCATCAGCAAACACGTCCACAACGACAACTCATCTGTCAAAGAAACAACACACTTCGGTGCTGAAACAAGTTTACACACGTGGATCTGTAAGTCGGGAGAACGAGCGTGAGGGAGACGCACCTGCGTCCTCGACGGCGAACGTGTAGACGCGATCGACGGTGATGAGGCGGAAGCCGTAGCCGTGTGTCTCCCCGTGCTTGATGTCTTGCTCCACGTTCACCATGGACGAGACAGGAATCACCCTCTTGGAGACCGGACTCTGCAATCAAGGCGGTTGAACATTCACTGATGTACGTGTCTGTCTGATCAACGACTGCACCGACTTTGATGAACACCAGGTACACATCTCGAGAAAAGACCGGCGCACCTTTTCGTCTCTGAAGTATCGCAGCGATTTTCCGTCGAAGTGAACCCAGCGCTTCTGCCAGCCCCTCCTCCTGCTCTGCATCCTGCCGCGACAGAGATAACACGCCCGTCACACACACGGCAACGGAACTTTTGCTTTGCGCGGCATGTTACATGCGACAACCAACCTAGCAAAACTGGCACACACCACGCAAACCTAGACTGCAGTTGTGCCACTTCAACGTGTGTCTGTATACGGCGGCGAGGGAGTGTGTGTCTGTCTGAAATTCACAGACGCAGATCTTTTGCAACTTACGTTCCATACTTGAAGCACGTTCCCTTCTTCTCGGCCAACGAAGTTGTCTGCAAGTGAATACAACAATTGAAAAATACAACAAGTGAATACAACAAGCACTGAACAATGAGTGGTGGCTACTTGTAAGTGCTTTGCTGCTGCTGTTTCAACGCCCAATTCGAACATTTGAATGCAATTTGTTGACTGATTCCGATCACTCGTGTCCAACTCGTGACGGGAAGCAGACGCACGTACGGGAGCGAAGGGCACGACCGGGATGCACTCGAGCAGGTTGGTCGGCTTCTGGTGCTTGAGCGTGTTGGAGTCATAGTACTCGCCGCCATCGCTGAGGGCGTCGTCGTCGCTCTCCCACACGCTCCCCGTACCTGCGCCGCAAACAACGCGCTCACATAACTGACTCAGGTACTTCAGGACGCGCGATGAGCCGCGTCCCTGCACGAGCGAGAGAGTGCTGCGCCCGATTCAGCGACCTATAGACTCGAACACGGACGCTGCGTAGGAGTTTTCGAGTGCATCAAATCGAGTGCATCGGCATCTAATTCTGGCGAAAATTGCGACACCAGAAGAAAAGTGCCACACAACTCGTTTCCTGCTGCGTTGACTGTGTTTGTTTGCAACAACTGTGATGAAACAAGGCAACCGATTCAAAGAGATAGTCTCTTCCTCTTTGACCACACCCAGCGTGAGTGAACTCGACTCACTGGTCGTGTCGGAGAGGTCGTCGTTGAAGAAGGCGGAGGCGCCCGAGTAGTTGAGGAGGTTCGCGAACGGCGGCTGCGAGTTGCGCGGCGGCGGCGCGGGCGGGCAGCGCGCCGCGGCGGCGGCCCCGGGGCCCGCGTTCACCGGCTCCGGGCTGCAACAACCACACAGCGACAGCGTCACACACACGAACAGCACTGCGCTGGAGAACAACACGCGAGGGGAGCATCAAGTTTTATCTGTGTGTGGGTGGACGATAATGTCCGCCACTTCGTGATGAGGATCTGAGAAAAGTTCCCTTCGAGCCCTTGAGCGCACTTCACAGTTGTTTCACTTCCCCAAGTTACCACTGAAGTTGTCCTCCAACACGACAACAAGGTTAAACAGACACAGACACAGAAACTGTGTAACGGACTTGCACACACATTGTTAGAGCAATTGTGAGAACCAGGAGGATGAGTTATTGCTCAGAAAATCTTCTCGTCGCAAACGACAGGGCAGGTCTATCAGTGGAATGACAGCCAACCAGAAAAACGTTCCACGCAAGTGAGTTGCCCCACTACAATTTGGTTGATCTACCTGTAGATGTGCGACACGTCGTCACTGGCGGCGAGAGAACACACGCTGCGCGACTCCGGCGCGTTCTGACACGAACTCATGCGCTCAGTGTGAGGCGACATGCTCGTGGCCAAGCGTGGGCGAGGCGGTTTGCTTCGCGGACAAGCTATTTCCTCGTACCTAGTTATGCACAAGCAAACGCGTGAGAACCTGCAAGCCTTTTCACATTCTCCCTTGCACAAAATCTTTTTCTTTGTGAACAGTACCAAACGAAAGAAAACCGGAAACCGTGCTACAATTCTCACGTGTGTCGCAAAAGATGAAAACCAAACGTGCCACTTCGTTAGGTGAAACAAATGAGATACTGTGATTCGCCAAACAAACGCGTGTGAACAAAGCTGCAAGTGATTCAAGATTTCTGTTGAGTTTTATCTGAAAGGTGAGAGAATCAACTGAACAACGGAAAGTCAACGAAACGTGGTGAAGCGAACCAAAACTAAATGCGACACAAAACTACAGCGAGAACACCCGTGCTCACACACTCAGGAACGTTTCTTTACTGGCATTATTCAAGAGCAGTTTTGACACGTGCACGTGTGTTTGCACATTCACGCACATTGCGTTCGCGTGCACATAAGACTTCACGTTTCACGTCTGATGAACAAGCTCTCCACAGTTATCACAGACACCGTGTCCCGGACGTCACACGAAATACTCCCAAAACCACCACGCCTGATTGGATATGAACTACGCCTGAGGTGTGCGCGCATACTTATCGTCGGGCGGCGTCTCCTCGAGGCGCCGCTCGTCCTCCTCGAGCGCCGCCGCCCACGCAGCCGCGGCCTCGGCGGCGCCGCGCCGCGCCGACTCGACGCGCTGCATCGCCAGGTCGCTGAAGGACGTCGACGAGAAGCGGTGGTCGACGACCGGCTCCGTGTGCAGCAGCGCGCCCACCGAGCTCCCGCTGCTCCTGCGGGGGGGAGGCGGCGCGCACGCGCGCGTCATGGCGGCGTCACTCAAACCCGACAAACAAAGTTCTCACAATTTGCCCCCACTCCCAATTTGTCCAAATTTGCACGGATTTGCCGAAAAGTGAGCGTGTTTGTCGAGTTGGGTGTGTCCGGCCTGCAGGGCACATCGCTGTGCAAATTCGCCTCATTCCACAGAACGTCGGGTATGTAATCAAAACGCTGATCATCTAGTGCTCAACAGTAACCGCTACTCCCACCAAAATCAAAAGTCCTTACACCCTGTGCACTTGACAACATGTTTCTTATGAACAGTAGTTCGTTGTTGTAAGCAGGAAGCATTGTTCGAGTACTCACTGCGACTGCGTGCTCGCGAGACTCGAGCTGCTGCCCATCTCGGACGCGCCCGCCGCCCTGGGCGACACGCCGCGCGCGCGGGGCGGCACGACGGGCGGCGGCCGCGTCTGCGACGTCGCCTTGGCGATCGCCGCCCTGGTGAAGCTCTCCATGGGCGTGCCCGGCGGGAGCGGCGGCGGCGTGAACGTCGGCTCCGGGACGTTGAACGACGCCGACGACACCACCGAGTCTCGATTCGAACTGATCGATTCGGCGATAATCGAGTTCGTTTCGAGCTGCTCGTTTCGTTTCAATGACAAATGCAGCGGCCTGGAGTCACTGTTGGCGCCCGGGTCGTTAATGTCTTCGTACACATCGGCGCAAGGCTCTGCTCCTCCGGTCGAAGCGAACCACACGGCACCGTACGCCGAGTCGTGCTTTTCTCGGTCTATGCTCGATTCGCTTGACTCGGAGACGGCGCTGAGATGGTCAGCGGCGGCGGTGGCGCCGTCGCGCCCGGCGACGCTCCTGGTCTGCACGTCGCCCGGCTGACCCGGCGCCTTGCTCCACCCCGTCGTGAACGTGGACACGCCCGACGTCCCCGCCATCTGCCCCTCCTGCTCCAGGGACTCGCTGGACGTGGTCACCATATCCACTCCGAGGCTGGCGGTGGAATCTAGCGCTGCTGCGGAGCCTGTGTCCGGCCTCGGCTTCGGGTCAGACTGACCATTGGGTTTCATCAGCGCTATCACCGGCAGCGGGATCTACAGCACACAGCACATTGTACTCGTACCAGCATAACAGCGCAGTCTATCTACACTGCCCTAATTTCCCGTGCAATCCCTGTTCATCGGAACTCTCCATAACTTCCTCATCAACTGAGAACCGTGCGGAATGCTTGCAACGAAACACTGTTGGACTCCAAATTGACATTGACGTTTCAATGTGTTTGTGGACCCCGACGATTCGTTGTTTCCACAGAAACGAACCAGGAAGATTCGTTTCTGCCGAACACACCCCCTTGTACGAGTTCGTAGACACGCCACTGACTCGGTGCAAAACGTTCGAGACAAACAGCCACGAGGGTTTCGAAAATAGAGAAGGGGATTTCTGTGCAATGAGATTTTGTTTGGCGCTGAAATTCTGCCCAACAAAGAGGTTTAAAAGTGTCGTTGTGGTTTGGTTGAAACGTATACTTTGTGTCAAACAATTAGTGCTGTGATCTTTTTGTCCCAGCTGAAATGGAGAGCAGGAAAACTGTTTTCTCTCTGACACTGAGATCCAGACGCACCACCCCCACGACTGCCGCTGTGCTTCACAAATGCACGCACTGAATGCAACTGCGTGAAGCCAACCTTGGATCTCTGAAAAATGATCTGAAACGGACGACAGGTATGGTATTACCTGATACAGGTCCTCTTGCACTTCGTTGCTGCCGCTGTTGGACGCCGGCGTTTGTTCCTTGGCACCAACGGACGCTTTGTCGGGTAAAATTGGTTTGTCATTCAACTGATTCCCCGCAGTCTCAGACACGTCTGTTTCCGGCCGTTTCTCCGGCAACCCAGGAAGGAGCAGGTTGTCCACCAACGTGGGTGGGTCCGGCTTCTCCAACAGGTCTGGCACTGAGTGTTGCGCAGGTTCGGCCGACGTCGACATAAGAGACTTGATGAAGTCGTCCAGTTTTTCTGGTTCATCAGGATCCTGATACTTCTGTTCAGTTTGTATCTTTGTGTTTTCATACGTGTGGGGACTGTCTACTCTCCAGAACGTGGCGTTCGAGTCAGCTGCAGCACTGTTGCTCTGGTGGTGGTTTTGCTCTCCGTGGTGGTGCGGACACTTCGGGAGCGGGATCTTAACCTGCGCGAGATCGCAGGGCTCTGCGTCCTCAGCAGGGGGCACCTCTGTCTCCAGACTCAGCATCGGCTCCACCGCTGGGGGGCGCTCGTCTCTTGGCGGCGGTGGCGCCTCCTCAGCTTTCGCAGGGGTCATTTTCGGAGGCGGTGGTGGCGGGAGCGGATCCACGGCAGGCTCGTGCTGTTTGACCGGGACCGCAGGAATCGGTACTGACGGGGATGCTTTGAGTTTCTGACGCGGGGGCTTCGGGGGACTTGGGCCGTGCAGCGGCACACTCGGGCTGTGTGTCTGGGGACTTGGTCCGTGTGTCAGACTTGGGGTGGATGTCGCGGGACTGGCGGCGTGTGTGTGGACTGGGGCGTGTGTCGGGGGACTTGCGGCGTGTATCGGGGGACTCGGGGCGAGTTCTGTGGGCATGTTAGGGGAGGGAACCCTGGGAACTGGAGAGAGCCTGGGACTGCCGCTGGCTGAAGAGTTGGAGGAGCCCGAGTCCTGGGACTTGGTGCCTCTGGCAGAAGGCCTCGGTCTCGGCTTGGGGATGGGCTTCAGCATCGGCGGCGACGGCTTTTTCTTCACGTCGAACAGCGCGTGCGAGAGCGCAGAATTTCTCGGGGACTCGTCTGCACCAGCGCCATCTGACGACGGCGTTCTGCCTCCGCCGCTCCTCACGGTGGTCCTCGGTTTGGGGACGGGGCGCTTCGGGGTTCCCTCCGGCGGCGTGCTGACGCTGCTCATCACCATGGCGTCGTCCAGACTCCTCCTGTGGACCTTGTTCTTCTTGGGCGGCAGCGCGGGTGGGAGGTCGACCCCGCCTACCGCGCCCTCTAGTGAGGAGCTCAGCGCGATGTTGACGTACTCGCCTCCGTCCGCGTCGTCGGCGAGGACTTTGCAGGCGGTAGGAGGAGGAAGAACATCGTAGAACGACTCACTGTCATCGAACACGGTGGAGCCGTCCCTTCCCGCCAGCGTGGAGCGGGAGCCGCCGTGCGCCTCCGGGGAGCAGGGCGTCTCCTGCACCGGGGCAGGCTGGGGGAACGCCACGTTGCTGTACACAGCGTCAGAGCTGGGCGTGGTCGGGGCATTCACGTAGGTGTGCGGGGGCTTTGGCTTCGGAGCGCTGCACTCAGGGGGGCTGCTCGGTGTTGGAAGGTTTCCGTACAAGTGTTCATCCTCCACGGGCTTGAAGTCCTCTTTCTTGGGGAGATGGGCGAGGACGCGCCTCCTGTGTCCCGGCAGCGTGATCCCGATCTCGTTCAGCGACTCATCGCTCAAATGTTCGCACTGCTCCAGAGTCGTGTAGCCCGCCTTTCTGAAGTCCGACAGGTAATGATCCAAGTTGATGCTCTGCAGCCAGTGTTTCAGTTCCACCGACATCGTTGCTGCTGGGTCCTATCTCTCAAACAGCTGGGGCCAGGATATGAAACAAACAAGAGAAACCTGATTTTGGAACGGTCTCTCAGCCGCACGGTTGCTGGACGCGGGCGGTGTTAACAAGCGCGGCACGAGTATTCTAAACACGCAACACACACACACACACACACACACACACACATACACACACACACACACACCATCAGAGCAGAACGGAATACTGTAGCTGAAAATGTATCTGAACCAGAACAGACGGGCAATCGACGGTCGGAAAGCGAACATCTGGAGCTGAGCGATTGCGGTGCTCGTAAACTGCCTCAAGTGTACGAGTGCGTATCAACAGTTCAACAGATGTGGTTCGTCTGGACACATCTGCACTGTCAAATCTTCGTGGTCTACATTTGGAGTTCCGTGTTCTGTCAACTCTGCATCTAATCAGAAACTTCACAGAAGCAAACTTCTCACAACCGCAGAGTGGTCTGCAGAAAAGTGGTTTGAACGAAAGTAGACTCTTGTCAAAGGTTGTGAAGCCACCTGTAGTCGCAAGAAGAGCGACAAGAACTTTTGACGTGTTTGCTTCTCCGAGGATTTTGTCACGTCAAACGCGACGCCTTTCAGAATTCCGACTCTTTCCATTGGCTTCAAACCGCTTGGATTGTACAGGTTTGAAACAGATCTGCGTGCAGCATTCAACTGCCAAATCGTGAATAAACAAAACACGACTGTTCCACAACAGGAACCAAAATTGTTATCATCGAAACCGTCCCTATTCCGCAGTTTCTGTCCTTCTACTGTCGCCAAACTGCAGCTCTACCAAAGGTCCATAATTTGATTCGATAGCTGGCTCGATAAAACAGCCTACCTTCTCATTTCAGCCACTTTAATCCTCTGTCAAAAAGTTCAAAAACTCTGCAAATCCTCACACGGAAGCAGGCACCATTTGACCTAATTCTTTGTATCACGTGACTTTTCAGGACGTCGGTTTCCAGACCACTTTGAGACCATTTGTGGAAGATTTGAACGTTTGAAATGAATTGTGTTGTCTTCTTACGCATGTCAGGAACGTCTTTTTGTGACTTTAAGAGGTTCTGGACCCTCCAACGCTGCTTGTTGGGAGGTGGGGCTCAACCAAGGGCACTCCGCACATTTCGAGGGTTTGTGCGCACTTCCCGCCACCCATGATGGTGGTTCAAACTCGACAAGTCGCCACCACCACAGATCCCAGTTCCCACCTTTTTCACATTGTGTGGTGCGTTTATTTCCTTTAAATACAGTTACACATTTCCGATGATTGTGTTGTGCGCAGTGAAGTTCGAGTTGCAACCAACATTCTGTCCAAATCCACCATGTGCTTGATCAGGAGAATGGTCTTCAGGGATCCTCACCCCGAGAAATTCACCCTCTGACGTTTGTACTTTGAAGCACAAATTTCCACTTCGGGGAATGATTTCAACTTTGGACAATGAAGCATGCTTATCAGAAAAACCAAATTGCACTGGTGCAAGTGGAGGGGGCAATGAATTTTGTTGGACATGAACACATGGATCCACCCAGGACATACAGCCCCAGGAATCAAGGCCCCCTGATCAAATTCAGAATCCCTCATTGTTTGGAGCTGTGTTCAGATTTCGTACCAACTCGTGAAAATTGGGTTCCCTCAGGCCATCATACCCAGACACGTCTCCGAGGTGTTTGTTCGTTGGATGCAGAACTTTTGCGAGTCTTTGGATTTGCAACGCCACCGAGAGGGCGGCTTCACTCACGATATCAACATTGCCCTGCTGACTTTGGGCCATCTTTGCAACTTTTCTCCCGCGGACTCGGCCGTACGTGTCGCTGTCTTCATTCGCACACAGTGCGAGATCTTTTGACAGGCGAAAGTCCACGCAGCCTGTGGTGAAGAATGGAGGGAGGCCAATCTGGATGAATTGTAAAATCTCCTCGAAATGGATGCTGGATACTCGGGACAGTGTTTGAGAGAGTTGTCTTCCTCTTGTTTTGGCAGACGTGTTGACGAACGTCCATCATGTTTAACTCTTCTCCCCCTGGAATGAACAGAATTTACTTGAACAAACACAGCTGACTTTGCACAAAAAATGTACATCTCAGCGCAACATGTTGTCAATTGATTTCTTCAGAAATGTACGGCTTCACCTGGTGCGCGTGTGCACAGAGCCAAGACACTGGGTTGTGACGGGCTAGCAAAGAGGGGTTGGACCTGAAGTCAAACCAGTTTCAACTGAACCAAAAGAAAACATCAAGAACAGAATGGAGCAGGGAAAAAGAACGACAGCAGCAAAATCAAATTGTATATACAAGAGAGAAATTGCAGGGTGTGCAGAACAACAGCAAACATGTATACCGAAGGGTGATCCTCAGCCCTTTGGGGAGTCCTGGACGTCTCCGGTTTGTTGAAGCCTGGGACCTTATGCAACCGCGTTGCCAAGAAGATCCTGAAATTCAATTGCTTGTTCCTTCATTGTTGTTTGCTCGTGTCGCAATCCAAATGCTTGACAGTCTTTGCTCTTGACAACTCACCTGGAGGGGTGAGGGTTGTTCCTCCTCGTTGGAGATGCAGGTCTCGGTTGAACTGCGACTCTCGTTTTGTCTCCATAATCACTTGAATAGGTCGTCGCACTGTTATCTGGCTGAGACCACATTTCCTTGGCTCTGTACTTTATTTCTTCCAAAGACATGCTGTTCGGTGGAGACCGACTTGTTCTGGCTGATGGTGCTGAATGCATTCTTGAGAGACTCAGCCAAATCTGCAACACTGTTTCAGAAGCCCTCGTTCTGAAAAAAATGTCTGGATTACACCAATATATGAGGCATGTGAGAAAATGTCTTCGATTTCAGATCAATATTGGCGTTACACGGATCTGTTTGTTCACATTGCCAGGCAACGGTGTCTGCTGTGCAGGTAACCAGAAGTCAAAGTAGCGCGGCAAAATAAAAATACGCAAGTTGCGAAAAATATTTGACTCTTTAATATCGCCCACTCGATGGGCGGAGGAAAGTTTTACAGATTTGTACATTTCGGCGGAAGAACACCCGATCTTCTTTGTTGTTTTCAGCCCATTGGCAAAAATAAACAATTGGGTGATTTGCGGTTCGGAACAGATCCGTCTGTGTGTCATATGTTGCCTGAACAGCACGGGTAACGAGAAGAGTTTGCGTGCTTCCTGATCAACGAAAAGATGACAACAATCAAGCACACACTGCAGCGGCAAGTCTTCTTGCCCAGCGAGGAGAGACTTGTTCAGGTTGTGCATGTCACGAAATCAGGAAAGAAGAAAAAGGACAGTTTCCTGTGTGCGACAGGTGAGTTCCATGATTGTCCGCAGAATTTGAAGTGCAGAGGTCGAGAAATGAACAGGAACCTGATCCGTGAACAGGTTGGCGTCAAGCAATGTGTGAACAGCCAATTTGTCTTCCTTCAGTTACCACCGAGAAACCCATTCAGGCCATGATCTACGAAGTCAAGAGAAGTGAGAGAGGGGACGTCTTCAAAAAGAAAATCTCGTGGGCAATGCGTGATCTCAAAGTTCTGGACGCCAAGGACTCAACAAAGGTGGGTGTTTTTTCCTTGACAGCATTGGACTGAAGGGGCTGCTTCCGTTGTTTGGAAACTACTCTTAATTTGAGATCAACAACGCTCTGATTGTGACTCAAAATTGAAGGTCATCCATGAATTTAATTGCAGGATGTTGCGGAATTTGATATGCATTGCGACAAGATTTATCGATGGGTCGCGAGCAGCATCATAGAAAAGAACGCCTTCATCCAGTGTCTGTACAAGGTGATTCTGTCTTGATCACTGTTTGAAGGAAGTCAGGCAGAATATTTTTCACATACGTACTCGCACTGTAATGGTACGCAAATGTATGACTGTCTTCCGTTTTCAGCTCAGTCAGAGATACGTGGTGCAGAAGCCAGAATTTGTCAACGTACCGCCTTCCGTCCTTGAAGGTAAAGTGTCTTGCATTTTGGCTCATCACAGTTTACATTGGTTTGCTGCAGTTGCTTGTGTTTTGTTTGCCACAATTGCGCGTCTCTGTCCCTTTGTCAGAATTCAGTCACACCACGCAAACGGACAAATCCGTGCAGGAGGTGGAAGCAGCTCTGGGTATTGAATCCGATTATCAGGCTTTGACACCCAGAGAAGAAAATGACCTGGAAAGCCTCATGTCCCAGTGCGACTTCGCCATCAGCAATGCGGAAAAATTCTCTGAGCAGTTGGCTGGAGATCTGTCTGTCTTGGATGGGGTGAGTTTTCTCATTTTCATTGCCGAAGCTGGTGTTTTTCGAGTCAAAACTCCCACGAACATTTTGAGCAAAGCATACCTGGAGTCATTTTTTTCAATCTCGTGAATTTCGTTTCCAGGCAAATATCCACTCGATTATGGGGTCTGAAGAACAAGTTTTAGAGTTGATGCTTTTGCTGGATGAAGGGTTGTTGGAAGCCAACAAATTGGAAGAGAAACTGGATGAATACGACCACAAGTTGCAGGTACACATTCGACTGAAAGGTACAGTTCGAAAATTTCTGAGTGAACTTGGAGCAGGCGGATTTGAACATTTTGATGTTTATTTGGTTGCAGAGTCTGAAAGATTTGATGGAGATCATGAAAGACAAAGATTCTCTTCTCAAGATCAGAAACAAGAACCACAACCTCATTCTGGAGCAAGTCGACAGCATCATCGTGAGTTCTCACAGTGTATATTTTATTTCTTCTGACATTGTGATAACAATACCTGTTGATTCTCTGTGCAACGGAAGGTCGACAAGAAAGGACGATTCCAACACAAAGACGTCTGTTCTTTCGCAGACAAGTCTGGACTTGGAACCGTCGCAGCAAAAGGCGCTGATGGACGGAAACCTGTCGACCACTGCAGGAATAGAGCAGTGCATCCAAGCCGCCGAGGCCCTGCAAAAATGCATGAGTGCAGAAATACACCCCTGTGAGTGTCACGCGTGGTCTCGCAATGTTTACAAACTCTGGATTTGCACACAACCCTTTTGAACCCTGATTCCACTGGCCACTGTTGTTGTAGCACTGGAAAAGATGGCGGCCGTTCAGGAACAAAGAAAGCGGTTTGAACGACTGAAAGGCGCCTTTGTCAAAAGACTCTCCCACCATCTGAACAATCTGTTTATTCACCAGGTACTTGTCACGTTCCTGAGTATGATCGAGGAATGCAATTTTTCGCTTCACTTACACACATTGTGTTGTGTGTTGTTTTCAGTTCGCGTTTCTTGTTCCTCCAGGGCAACGAGTTGGGCGAAACGCTGAGTCGACACGCCTCGGATCTGAAGCTGCCTCAGCACAATTCTAGTCACATAGATCTGCTGCCTTACTCCGACCTCATGGCCTGGTTGAAGAAAGTTGACAAACCTATCTATCAAAAACTGGCAAAGGTAACAGTTCAACCTGTCTACCATTGTCGCTTCAGTTGTTTTTGCTGTTCAAGCTTCCACGCGTACCTAAATGTTGAGGAAAAGGACGAACGATGTCAGTTTTCCTTTTCTGCACATTAGGTTTACACCGGAAGTTTGAGCAAACTGTATGACAGGGAATTGAAGGATTTTATGGAAGCAGCAAAGAACAAACTGCAACCACGATTTGAAAGAAAAGGTAAGTTGGAAGGACTTCAGGTTGTTCCTCCGCAGAAACCGTACGTTTGCAGGGACAAGTTCATTCTGCGGAAAGTCGTAAAGTTCAAGTCCTGTCTTCACGTTGATCAGGTTCGCTGGCGCCGGGGTCGACGCCTCTGCGCGGCTCGTCGCAGAGCCTGAACCGGGGGACGCTGTCGGTGGACGTGCGGCTGCCGCGCAACAGCTCCCAGACGACGCTCGACTCGGACTCGCACCACGGCTCCGGCCAGGATCTCAGCGACGGGACCAAATTCGACCAGGTGACCGGCGGTCTGAGCCGACCGGGCTGGGAGGCTTCTTGATCTGTTGTTGTTGTGCCCAAAACATGTTGACAAGATTTCACTCGTGGGGATGATTCGTGAGACATGCTGTTCGCTTCAGATGTTCGAGTTGGTGCTGAGTGAGCTGGCCCCGTTCTGCCTGGCGGAGCAGGACTTCTGCGTGCGCTTCTTCCACCTGACGTCATCAGACGCTCCCGACGCCGCGTCCAAACAGGTGCTCAATGGCGTTAGAATGACAACATCAGTTCCCAAACAGTTACTTTACGGTGATGGGTTGTTCTCGGTTGGAGGGGGTCTGTCTGACACCCTGTTACCGTGGGGATTTTGTTGTGTTGCAGGACGAAGAAGGTGCAGGTGGAGGGGAGGAGGGACCATGGGTACCGCGCAGACCAACCACCTCCAAGGAGTAAGCGCACATTTTCTCCAGTCATTTGCTCTTGCCCGCGCCCGGCTTGTGTCCACGTCAAGCAGCAAAACTTGTCTCCCAAACTTTCGCATGGTGATGAACCCGCAGGTTTTGCACGTGAAGTCTGTCAGATTTCTGTGGCATATTTTTGCCAATTTCAACAATTATTGGACACTTGTAAACACTTTTTCCTTTCCTCAACCGAAGTAAGTCCCTGTAGAGTTGTGTAGTCATCTCATCCCTGATAAAACGCGTGCTCGGAACTGCAGAACGCTAACTGTGCCAGTAACGAATGCCTCCCTTGTCAGTAACCTCGAAATCGTTGAGAACTTGGGTGGAGGACTGGTTCGGCGGAGAGCCTCCGTCTTTCAGTAAGTCGTCCTGACGGTAAAAGAAACCTCACAGTCTGGCAATAAAATCTCGCAGATTTGGGACCAGCGTCTGATCTCGATCGCGTTCTCACATTTGTAAAGTATACCAGTCTCCAAAATGCTAAAAGCTTCGAGCATTCAGTAGTTTATTGCCTGACTCGGGTTCGTGTGCCCACTTGTCCGTGTAGTGCTCTCAGTAGGGTCGGTGCATGAAGAAACCTGTCCTCTTATGTTGTAAGGCGAACCACGATTCCGTTCCACAGAATCACCGAGGTTGGAAACTCTTCCAGCTGTGAGCACCGGTTCTCCCCGAACACTTCCATGTACTTCCCTTTCCGCGTCACTTGTTTCCTTCTGGAGAAGGGCGCGGTCTCTGATCTAGATTTGAATGGGTCGAACTCCTCTCGGGTTTGAAGAAGAAGAACGCTTGACGTCTTGAATCTTCGTCACTTGGTTTTACCTCCGTTCAATTGCGATGTTGCATTGCTGGTCTTGGTCGAGCTGGCTTTGGATCTGTCAACTGTGTCTTTGCTGGACAAAGCGCGTGCTGTGCGATGTAGTTTCAGAGTTTTGCTGGTAAAACTGCGCATTCATTCACAACAAGGAAATCTCAGTTCTCCTGCGCTGCACATTCGTCAAGCTTTCCATGTGTTTGAAAATCGTCGTGCAGTGCAATCCTCAGTCGTTTTTATCGTTGTTTGTCCAACATAGGCCTGCAGTTTTGTGCGCGAATTGTTTGACACAGCTTCGTTCCCAGAACGCCACAAACAAAATGCTTGCCAATTGCACACAATCCTGTTGTCACTGTCCAAGCTTTCAGCACCACCTCAAACTTTGTATCACACTCACTTGCACAGTCACTTGTCAATGCTTGGCACATAGTCCTTGGCGCCCGGTTGCCAGGAGACGGTTGTTGACTGTGACGTCACGATTTCAGACGACAAATCAACGAAGAGGTGCGCGCGATGATGCGCGAACTGTTCCCGTCGCTCGAGCCGGAGCTGCTGAACTTCATTGACTTCGGAGACCGACTCCACAATCTGTAAGTTCACCGCTTCTCTCCCCAAACAGTGAAGCCTGTTTCTTTCAGGGGAAACATTTGATGAAATTTCTGTTGTAAACGTAGGAACTCGCTGTACATGTTGGTGCGGATGGGAGATCACGTGATCAACGCCGAGGACACCGGTTCCTTCCTCACGAAAACCTTCGCCTTCTGCCTCGTCAACATCAAGTCCAAGTTCGACACCTACGTGGTGAGTTGAGGAGACGTTTGGGATTTGAGACAACGCAATTTGAGAAACGCACTGTCGATTTTCCCCTTTTCTCTCGTGTGGCTAAATCACGTGTACATTTTGTGTTGCAGAAAATGCAAATCACTCAGATCGAGGAATTCAAACTGTCGAAGAAGTCGCGAGTTGGAATCATATCGTTTGTGCACAGATTTGAGGTATGACTGAGCACAACGAGGCCACAGTTTGATTCCGTTGCCTTTTCCTCATCTCCTTCCCTCGCCTCTCGTGAGACATCTCGTGTTTTCTCGCAGGAGTTCGCGAGGCAGGCGGAGACGATATTCCGCGGCTCGGAGCGGCGCACGGATCTCGATAAAGCTTACATCAAGCTGGTCACGTGCGTCTTCGACCAGATCGGCAGAGTCGCGAACGAGAGTCAGAAGACTCCGCGAGAGGTCGTCCACTTCGGTAGGTTTCCGTTCAGAAGTGTAAAACGTGTGAAAATTTGCAACGATTACTCAAAAGAAATGGTCACTACTTTTGTTCACTGTCTTTTGCAGAGAACTATCATCACATGTTTGGTACGTACCCGTGTCGTTTGATGAGGTTTGTTCACGAATTCTGATTCCCGACATCATCAAATTTGTCAAAGGAATCAAGGCAGTTGGATTGTTCCGTTTCAGCGGCCTTGTCGCAGCTGAAAATCGCGTCGCTGGAGTCGCACCGCAAAGACGCGAAGCAGCGCTACCAGGAGCGCCTCCAGGCCTACGTCACCAACCTCCTCGGCAGACCCATGGAAAAGCTCTCGGTGAGTGAAAGAAACGCTGAGACTTCACTCACAGTCGGCTCCTTTTCATTGTTTGCTGTGTGCACTTTTGCTTTGAGATGCCTCCAGCTGAGTCTGGTTCGAGCAATGTCCATAAAACTGACAATACCAAAATTTAAAAATGACACTTCAGTTTCGGTTTTCTCTTCAGCTCTTCTTCGAAGGAGTCGAGGCGAAAGTGGCATCGGGAGTGAAAGAGGAGGAGATCGGGTACCAGCTGGCGTACAGCAAGACGGAGCTGCGCAAAGTCATCAAGGAGTACCCGGGCAAAGAGGTGAAGAAGAACCTGGAGCAACTCTACAAGAAAGTCGACAAGCAACTGTGCGAAGAGGAGAACCTCATGCAGGTCAGTTTCCACAAAGGATTTCGTGCGTGTTACGTAGTTCCCGTGGAGAATCTCACGTGTGTCAGTTGCCAGGTAACTCCGTGCGGATCAGTTTCCATGGAGAACATCATGCAGATCAGTTTTCACGGAGACACTCCGTGGGTGTCGATTGCCGTGGAGGTTGCAGGCCAATTTCCGTGGAGAACCTCTGCAGGCCCATCTCAACCTCTGCAGGTCAGCCTCGCACGCCCCTTCATGTCATTGCAGGTTGTGTGGCACAACATGCAGGACGAGTTTCTGAAGCAGTACCAGCGCTTCGAGTCGCTCATCACGCGCTGCTACCCGGGCGCCGGCATGTCGCTCGAGTTCACCATCGACGACCTGCTCGCCTACTTCTCCGACATCGCGCAGTCGCACTAGCGCTTCCGGTCGGATCTGAGCGGCTTTTTGCGGCTGAATATTTTTGTTGTGTTTGGTTTCTGGTGCTGCCGAGCAGCAAATGTGACGAGAGGATTCAAAATGTTACGCGCTATTGTTTGTTCACGACAAGGTCTTTTCTGTTGAACTGGTGAAAGTGGTTTGAAATGTAGACGTTTACATTTTGGTCGGAGTAAATTTGGAAATTGTCAGATGGCTGGCAGGTTGTTCCGGACATGGAACGCTTTGCGCTGATGCTTGCGCCTGTCACGGAGAATGCAAATGTACGCGCACTCATTCCTCGTGTTGTGTAATAAATCAAGAAAGGAAAATGGCAAAAGCGCTGTTTCTTTATTTCTATATTCCAGGTGTGGAATGAAGTGTGTGCATTGCACAGACAACAAATAATGAAAGCGCATCGTGAACTAATAAATGGTGCGCTGTTTGCCTGAAGAAAACGACTGCTGGCAGGAAATGTCCGATCTCAGAAGAGCACTGGGCATTGTAAACCCTGCAAATGGACAGCCAAACGCTGTATTCCGACACTGTAATATCATTCTGATTAGCACCGGTGGACAGCCTGGTGGTCGCCACGACCGCCTCATCCCGCCGATTCGTCTTTCGTTGCACCGTACAGATCGACTGCCTCCGCTGAAGGTCTGAGAGTGGTGCCCTCGCGCGGGCCGCTGTGAGGCAGGGGCGACTCGGTGGTCGCGCGAATGTTGGCGGTGAAGGGAGTGTGCGTTTCGCTGCTGCTGGGCGTGATGGTCGCGGCGGCGGCGGCGGAGCCGGGAGGCGCTTCCTCGGGTTCGCGCAAATCAATTGAGAACGGTTCTGGCTGAATTTCGTTTTCCAGGATCAGAGCTTCGTCCTCTGCAGACGGTGGGCCACATTTGCCTGAAAAGAATAGTTCTTCTGATGATGTTGGCCCTGATGCTGTGATGACTTTGAGGGAGCTGATAAATTTCCAGTCGTGTAGATCTCTGTGTTGTGAATCAACGAACACGGACACTCACTTTCCAGGTACGAGAACAGTTTTTTGATGAGAAACAAGACGACGAGGGAACAAACGACGGCGATCAGCCCCGCGATGACTTTTGGCGCCACTTTGAACTCCTCGATTTCGACGTGCAGCCGGAAGGTGCTGCCCTCTGGCGCCGCGGTGGTGAACGAAGCTTGCGCCCCTGCAGCTGAGCTGCCCGCAATTGTCGCGCCTGTTGAACATGACATCTTGTGAGTGCGGCCGTGACAGGCCAGCTTCGTCAGCACGGACTGTCATTTTGCTTTCTCATGCATCAACAAATGTTCGCGACAGATCGAAATGAAGTTCTGAAAATCCCAGCTGCATTCATGAACAATGCATACTGTATACATTTGTTTGCCCACCTTTCAAACATGAATGCGTGCAGTTTTCTTGTTGCACCAGCGACGAGTTTGAGCAGATGTCTTCACATGGCGAGCATTGGCCATTGGTGGAGTTGCAGAAATAGTTTGTATCACAGTCGGTTGTGCAAGACTGGTTGGTGGGTTCAGTAACGTTCTGAGCAAGAGCCAGCACACTGCAGAAAATGACACGATGTCCTCCCAACACGAACAAGGGAAGCAGCAACGAATTGCAGTGAATCTTCCATTTCACTCTGGCCAGGCACTCAAACAGTTTCAAACACATTGTCTTGGGAAACAGGAACACCCGCAAATCTGAAAAAAAAACCCCATCCAATTGCAGCTGACGGGTCTGCTGTGTTCACAGCCAGAAAATGGATTGAGATGAACTTGATTTCAGCTGAGAAAAATTTCAAACACAAAGTGCTTGCACAAACATGTGTGCCTTTCGAGTGGAGTTTGGATGCTCGTGTCTCTTTACTCGTACTCGATGAGGAAATGTGCACGCCAGGGTTTCTTTTCAGAACCATCGACATACAGATTTGTGGTGCATTGTTCTGTGCATGAAGTCTAGTGGGATCAAATCAATCTCAGATACGTCTAGCACAACTTACCGAACAGCAAGTGACTTGAGTTTGTGTTGTACATCGTCAAAATCGTCCAGGTTTTCGAATCTGGCCAGTCTGTTCAATGCGTCGAAATTTGAGTTATTTTTATGACTTCACACACGGTTGGTTTTGTAGGTCCTCAGACTGACATGCAACACTTGGTCCCAGTCACCGACAGAAGCGACCAATTCATATATCGAACAGGGCATGCATGACGCAAAACTGTCAAATAATTTTGTGGATTGTATTGCCACATGAACCTCACACAGCTGTGACACAAAAACAAATTGAAATGTGCGCATAAACTGTGTCGAACAGCTTCAAATGGTGATTGAAACTGCAGTTGAAACCACTACAGGAACACAAACACGCAAATCCCTTGGGACCCTGATGCACACCAGCACCTTTCAATCACAGGTAAATTTTGACCAAAAAATGTTTGTCTCACCTGAACAAATTTCACCTGGCTGAGCTGAGCGCATTTGACACGTGAACCTGGCTTTTCTGACACCATCACTGCTTCGGTGCGGTTTGCGCCACCATCACAATCATCTCGACCGGCTCCGGACAAATCGAGAAAAACAAACAAACTGGGGCCGAAAAATCCGGACAAACACGTAACTCAAAAACAAATCGATGCAGTTTTGGAAACGGTTCTCTCAGGCAAGTGGGATTTTTCAGGTGTTTGAGCCTAAAGTTGAAGTGATTGTGTTGACTATTTGTAATTTAAAAGTTCAAAGAATGCAAAGGGTGCACGTATGGAGACACAGAGCGACTGGAGGTGGCACAAATCAAGCAACATATTTTCCCTAGAAATGTGCCAGATTTGTTTGTGTTGAGTTGGTGAGTACAAATGTACTCACGAACTAGCTTCGCAGTTGGATCTCTTTGTGTATGTTGCGGACATTGAGACGCTGTTTCCATTGGTGATTTCTTTGTCTTTGCAGGTGTGGAGACTTTGGAACGGAAGTTGTTACGGATAAGTGACAGGCAAGGCACGAATCCAAAGTCAGCAGAATTCTGAGAGGCCAGATAAGGAAGGAAACACGATAAAAGACACCTGGTGTCCCACTTTCTGCAGACACGAGCAGTGGGAAACACCAGAGACGAGCTTATGGAAGTATTCGTCGTTGTCATGTGCACGAGAGGCCATCATGGGTTCGAAACGGCTTTTTAAAGACGAACGCAGAAATCCATAGAGACGACGTCTCAGGCGAAATTTTGGAGTGAAGGAAAGTCTCAGGAGAAATCCAAAGCAATACAATGGGGAATATCATCAAACGTCTCAAGTTCACTCGGATGGGAGCGAATCCCACCCTGCGAACAGTGGTTCCGAACCACATGATCGCAGAGGACAGTCCCCCGAAGGAACACCCAAACCAGAGATACGCGACCAACAAGATCAAGACCAACAAATACAGCATTCTGTCATTTCTACCGAAGAATCTGTTCGAGCAGTTCCATCGTTTTGCCAATTTGTACTTCGTGTTCATTGTGTTGTTGAACTGGGTGCCGGCAGTGAATGCGTTTGGAAAGGAAGTGGCGATGATTCCGCTGCTGTTCGTGTTGTCCGTGACGTCGATCAAGGACGGATTCGAGGATTACAGGAGGTACAGGTCGGACAAGAAGATCAACAACTTGTCCTGCAGACTCTACTCAAAGTAAGTCCCGTCACTTCAAATTTTCTTGGTGAAGAGCACGACTGAAAAGAGCTTGACCGAAGCAAGAGAAATTTTCTCAAGAAGTTGTACTTGCGAATGTGCTGTCAATTGTGCATGAGACTTTGTGGCTGAACGGATGAGTTGATGAACACATCTTTGTCGTGTCCCGTTACAATGTTGACAGGTTCGCGTGCGAGTGCTGTGGTGACCGTTTCGAGGCGTTTCTTTCTGCAATGGATCTGTCGAATTTGTTCTGTTCGGCTGTGTTCTCGAGGGCAAGAATCGAAACTATTTGCTCACGTGTATCAATCGTTGGTCGGAACGTAATTGAAGATGAGACTGTGCTGGTTGTGGACCCGAGGGCAGCATGGCGAACACACTGCGCAACGGGTCGGGGTGTTGCCAAATGCGAGCTTCAAATGATTCACTGTTGGCTCCACGTGCAAACAAACATGCGTGGGTTATTGCATGGGATCGTGTCTGCCCAAATCGAGACAGGTCGTATCAGAGAGCATACAGATATCCTAATTCGGACAGTGCGTGTCATAACTGGTGCCTTGTTGCGAAAGACGGTACAAAGATTGATGTGTTTGATGCCAGAAAGAGGCATTTTGTGTGCCGGCTTCCAGGAACAAAAGGTGTCTGTGTGGATGAAGGACATCAAAGCACAACTATTGTTTGACATGGAAGCCTGTAATACTCGTATCTTCCTGAAAAAAAATCTCTGAGTTCACTGAAAATGAACGGCCGACGATAACATCCGGAGAAGGAGAAATAATCGTTGGAAGTGGGATTGAACGGAGTACATGGGAACGTGGCTGACACACAGACATCTGAAAGTCAATATCGAACCTGACAACCAAACATCAATACCTGTGTGATATTTGCACAAATGTGACGCACACGAAATGCACTCGAATTTGACAAGACGGAGTGTGGGTGGAACCCCTGCAGCACCTGTCAAGGGAAAATGTGTGGTTCCTGTTCGAGGAGACCGTGTGTTTGCAAAAATGGGTGGAAAAAGATCACATTCTTTTGTGTGTCAACGAAGTAAATTCTTTGACAAATTGTTGATCACGAGTACGAGTTTGTGACAAAACCTGAATTGCGCGAATATAATTTACTGTGATAAGACCAGCAGTTCGTTTGGTATCTCCAGGTGCGTGTACACAAAGCATTGGGCAGTCACATCATAAACGAATCTTCAAGTGATTTGTGCTTGAAGTGAACAGCAAGTCACGAGGAGTGAAACATCCTGGTTGTGAGTTTCGTTTTCCTCTGTTGGTTACAATACAACCATTGATTGTGACGGTGTGAGTGAGAGACTGTTCTCGAGGGCACGTCAGAAAAGGCCCATTCGGACAGGTGTGGTCTTGTGCATGAAAGTGCGTTTCCACAAAGCTCCAGCCCAGGGTGACGTTGAGCTGTACGCGCGCAGTCAGAGCTGCATGTGATCAACGTTTTTCTGTTGAACTGAGACCCGGACGTCACCCCTGGAAGCGGCCTTGAGATCCGAGTGAACTCTTTGCCCTGGCAAGGATTGAAACCATGCAGCTGCAAATGTCCGAAAACCCTGAATTTGTGTAGTGATTTGTGCCTTTTGATGCAATTTGCACAAATTCTTCCTTGTTGTTTCTCGCAGACAAATTAGTGTGATCTATTAGATTTGCTGTGGAAACACATTTGTTTGTCGGAGTAAATGAAACGAGTGTTGTGTGCCGTGCGGGATTTCTGGCAAAAAGGCCCGAACTAATGGATAGCAAACCCGTACATCACAAAACAAAGAAACGTACATTTGCCTGACTGAAATCGCTATTTACGTACAAGCGGCGCAAATGTATTGCGCATTCTGTGAATGAGGTTAATATTTGACAACAGCGATGCTCAATTGTGACTACTTGGAAGCAGCGAAGGGACAAACGTTTGTTTTATTGGGCGGATTATTGGCAGATTAATCCGCTTTGTGATGCTGGTCCGTGAAGTGGATCTCACAGCCTGTTGATGGGGGAGCAGTCCGTCTCTTGTCTCCCGTACAGGAATGCAGAGGCGATTTGTGGAAATCTGGACTGAACTGAGTCAGGCTGACCAGCCTTGCTTTTGTTGAAGATCCCTGAAAACGGAGCTTTGATGATGTAAAAATTTGTTCGGAACACGCGAGCGCGCGCTGTTTTGGTTTCGTCTTCAGTTTTGACAGACACCAGTTCTCTCTTGTGGTTCTCTCCATCAATTTAACTCGTACTTTGCCGATCAACAGATCATTTTCTGATGAACCAAACAAACGCGAAAACCCCATTTCGGGGCGATGAACCTTCCTCGGCCCTCCTCAGATTCAGACATTCTTCACCGCGCAGATCCCACAGAGGCAGCGATTTCCTGTGCGCCTCCCGCACTTTCTCTCTGATTCGACTGCGGTAGGGAGTGGTGGATGCTCTTCGGACATCAATTATCCCAAGTGCATCTGTACCATGCGCCGTGGAACTTTGCTTGGCAAACCTCTCGTGTGTTCAGAAAGACATGATGATTTGCAGCTACGCTGTGCCGTGTTTACTTTTTCCTGGCAGCTTCTAATTCGGAGTGAAAAATGGCAACTGCAGGAATGCAAACGCGGGTCAGTGTTAAAGTCCTTTTCTCCAAGGACACCAGTTGTAGAAACATGAGCCTGGAGACGAAGGCCGCGACTCGAAGCTGCTGCTCAAGTTGTCAACAGAGACAAATCTCAGTGAATTGTCAGCGTCACATTGTATCCGGGTTTCGCATCCCAATATCATCCCGGATGCTTCCTCTGAAACAAGATTGACCTTTTCTTTCGTCTCTGCGGTCCACGTAGTTTTGGCCAAGTTTTCGCGCAACAAAAAGAAAAGTGGGGGAAATCGTGATGTGGTTTGGAGAAAGTTCCCACGAAACTTGGGCCACTTCCCGATTTCACCTGGTCGCAGCAGTCACGGGGCATCTTCAGGCTCGGGTTCCAAAGACAGTGACTCGAAATTCCCCGAGAAGGCATTTCTCATGTCGGGAATGTTTCTCTCGCCGCATTATTCATTGACCCAGGAGGTTCGAGCAAACAAGTTTGTTCACACGACCTCGAAGATTCTTCAGACTCAGCCAAGATATTTTTAGTCACCCTTTCAGGGACGAAACTGTGAATGGGTGCGTGTGCATTTTGCATGTTGTGAAAGAACACGTCTCTCAGCGAGGAGTCAATCCAGGAAGTACTCGTACGAGACTGCGCGTGGTGTCAACCACAAATACGCTCGTATACCCTGTTCACCTGTGTGCGAGATGCACCTTTTTGCCCCGAAAATAGAGCATCCAAAGAAGGGGTGTGCCTTGTACATGGGTGTGAGTTTGCCATTGTTATTGTTTCAATGAGACACCGCACCAGAAGACAGAGGCAAGTGTTGCGATGAGTCTCGACTACTTAGGTGCGACTTGCACACGGGTGAATACGGCAGGCTTCTCGTGGAGATCAAGAGTGAACCAAACTACCGGTGCGAGGAATTGCACGATATTTTATTCGACAGTTCAATAGAACCTGGTCCCACCTCTTTGTGTCTGGTGTGTTGTTGGTGTTGATCGGAATTTGACCGCCGTATCTGGAAACTGCTTCCTGACTCCCTGAGACATGCAAAAAGTCTTTTGTATGGGAAGTCACTGTTTGACGACAAAAACGAGTTGTTCGACAAAATCTGTTATCCAAATCTTCCACAGCACACTTGCTTTCTCCATTTAATTTTCTGGAATATGTGGTATACTCGTACGAGTTGTTGTTGTTTGTTTTCTTGGTTGTGTGAGGACGTGTTTCGTTGGTGCACTCCACCTGTTCCGGTCTCACGTCAGGTTCTCACGTCGACGTGTCACGTGTCTTTGCAGGAAGCAGCGTGGCTACGAGCGGCGCACGTGGCAGGACATCAGGGTGGGCGACGTGGTGCATCTGTCGTGCAACGAGGTCATCCCGGCCGACATCATCCTGCTGCACTCGAGCGACGAGTCCGGCATCTGCCACATCGACACGTCCAACCTGGACGGGGAGAACAACCTCAAGCAGCGCCAGATCGTCTGGGGGCTCCGCACGGTGAGCGACAAGTGTGTGTGTGCGTGTGTGTGTGTGTGTGTGTGGTCTGTGTCTGTGTCTGTGTGTCTGTGCTGCGTTCAGGCGTCAGGGAACGTCTTCGTTTGTTCACGTGTGAGGGACATTTCTTCATTCAGTGGTAAGGCCTCTTCGTCTGCCAATCTGATGACAGTTTGCAGATTGGTGGGCCAATAACTAACAGGCCCAAGCTGCCCGTTTCATTGATCGACGTCTGCGCGCGACTTGGCAAAGCATGAGTGCTCAAAGGGCAACAGAATTGCGCCCGTAGGAAGAAAGCGGGCGTACCGCCCCGAACCCGAGCCACACCGCGGGCTGAGGCCGGTTTCATCTGACTTGGTGGTAGCGATGGAATTGCGTTTCCTTTGACTGGTGGTGCCTCGTCACCGTTGTTTATTTACCGGGGCCCTGATGAACGGTGGGGTCTGGGCGTACTCGCTGAAGCTCCGCTGCAGTTCACGTTGAAGAGACGCATTCTAATGGTCCCAGCTCGGTGTAGTGATTCACCTTTACGACCAGGATGCGAAATCGACGCACATAAACACCAGCAGCTTTCAGTGCATCTTCCACCAATAAAAAAGGACGAATGCGTCAAATGCAGACAAGGAACAAAGTGCAGAAAAAGTTAGCGAATCTCATGCATTTATGCGGCCACTTTTTTTTCATTGCAGGGCGACGAATTCATCCCTCCAATGTTCACACACACGATAGAGTGTGAGATGCCAAATATGCAGATCCGCAACTACCAAGGTGCTATGTAAGTACAATGAACGAGTTTTTCTCTCGTTAACGGCAGTAATTGTGTACATTTGGAATGCAGTGATCCGTAAATAGTTTTGATGTCGAAAAAGTACTTTGATTTGGTCATGCAGGAAATCAAAACCAACTTGGAAGTATGCAAATACGAATGCATGAATTTTTTGCAAATTGTTTGTTCTGGTACTTCTGCCAAAGTACACATCAATGTTGCTTGTTGCATTGCACCGGTGGTGCAGACAACAGCCACACAACGCAACAAAACTGCATTCATATTTGCATCCACAAATCCATATTGTCGAGCCTGGTCTTCCTGAATAGCCCGTTAGAAAAGCGTATTTTTAGCATGGCCTGTGTTATGCTTGTGATTTCTTCAGAGCTTTTGTTACGGGGATGTCACGTGCATGTTACGATTGAACAGCTGATGTTGCTGTTGTCGTTCAATGAAATTGAATGATAATTGCCATGTTGTTTTTCTCAAAAACACCGCAGTTTGTTGTTGTTGAAATAGAATGATGATTTTTGAAATTTCGTCAGCTCTAAGAGAAAGCTTGTCGACCCCTCGAAGGGTGATTAGTAAGTGCGACGAGAAGATTTGCGCAGCTTTAGACGTGCACAGCACCGTGTTCTGCAAAAAAAAAAAAAAATGTCACGCCTCTGCTCCACAACCTGTGGAAAGTTCTGTCTCCAGCAATTGTGTTCCATGCTGACACGACAAAAAATCTATTTTTCACTCTTTGTTTTGGCATTTTCTGGCTGATGTTTCAGTCAACAAAATCACTTTGAATTTCGCCATCGTCAGTGGCTTTTAGTGTTTGACAAGAAGCGTTTTCATCATTGCGACACATGTTCTGATTGTTGTCTTTTGCTTTTCCTTCCGAAGTGATTTGTTGCTCTGAAGTACGTATGTTTGTTTCTGAGCACGTCCGTACAGCGCACCTTGAGACAACACGCAAACAACACCGATTTGTGAACGCATCATTCTCTTGTGTGTTGCACCCCGCGTCCAGACAGTGAAATCTCACTGCAGGACTTTTGATATTCACTCTCCTCGTTTTACTGTCCAAATTTTATGTGATTCTGTTTTTCTCGCACTCAATCGCATTCAATCCAAATCCAGGTTTCTTTGTTCAAGAAGTTGTGTGCAGAGATAAATCTGTTCACACGCAGTCAGGTGAGGCTCACCTGACCCAAGCAGTTGGGAAGAATCCATGCAGCTTCAAAGCCAAATGGAACAACGCAATTTGTGTGTTTTGGAAACTGACCTGTCCGAAACAGAACTTTGTCAAAGCTTGTTGAGGAATCAGTCAGAGCTGCGTTGTGATCAGTTTCTATTTCTCTCCTTTTTAGTTTGACTCAATCAGGTGACAAGGTTCCGGTGAACAGGAACAACATTCTCTTACGCGGGTGCATCATCCGAAACACGGACTTCGTCGAGGGCATCGTCGTCTATGCTGGTACGCAACGAATTGCGCTTGAAACTTGCATGGAATGCCGGTAAAATTTAATCCTGGGCGGATTTTGCACGTCGGGAAACGCTCAGCAGACAGTGGCTGGTAATGTCATCCACGTCCCACCCACCATGTCTCGACGTTCGTGTGAATGTAGACGACTTGTCGATCGGAACATTGCCAAGCGCATCGTTTTGTTTGTTTCAACATGGTGAAAGAATAAACGCTGTGGGAGAATGAACAGCAGGAAAAATACAATCACAACTTGAAAAGCAAAACTTTTTGAGAATTTTGTTTGCGTAGAAGGAACTTGATGTGAATTGGAGTGTGAAACTTCCGCTGTGAGAACTTCCTTGTGTTACCTTGGCTGTGAAAAGTGTGCACAGACATCCACCAAATGTCGGAGGATTTCCACTTTGCTTCGCCATGGGCAGATCCATGCATGGCAGTTGAATGTTTTGTTTGTTTCGAATGTGGCGTTTTTCAGGTCATGACACGAAGGCCTTGATGAACAACCGTGGTCCACGTCACAAACGTAGCAAGTTAGAGCGTCAGATCAATCGTGACGTCATTTGGTGCGTCGTGGCGCTTTTCCTCATGTGCTTCATGTGTTCTCTCGGTAGGTTCCTTCAGCCTTCACCCGTCTGTGTTTTTGAGTGAGATGCCGATGGTTGTTGGCTGTACTCATACGACAACGTGAAAAGTGTCTCAACCAAGAAACTTAGAAACAAGGCGTGGTGCACCTCGTCAGGTGGCACTCGTTCCTGATGCCGTTGCCACAGCAACAATTGTGGTGAAGAAATCGTTCGTGGTGTTTCCAACAGGTGCGGGGCTGTGGCAGGGTCACTTCGACGACGTCCGAGATCTGTACTTCATTCCATACGACATCGAAGACAAGTACAACTCGGCGTACAACGCATTCCTGCTCTTCTGGACCTACATCATACTCTTCCAGGTAGGTAGATCTGCCGGTACTGTCCTCACTGGGTTCGGCCATTCTTGAGGCCACAACACTTCGACATCATGAGCAGCCTGGCGTCAAAAACACGTATTTCTGTGTGTTGACCGACAGTGCTTTTGGTCATAAACTTTCAGACTGTGCAAGATGGGTGAGCTGAACATATCGTGCACATGAAACACCAGTCAGATTTGCTTTTCGTGGAACTGACTCTTCGACTGCGTTTTCAGGTGATGATTCCGATCTCGCTGTACGTGACCATTGAGCTGGTGAAGCTGGGGCAGGTCTTCTTCATCCAGGAGGACAAGCACCTGTACTACGAACCGTCCGACAAACGCATCGAGTGCAGAGCGCTCAACATCACAGAAGACCTCGGACAGGTTTGTGTCGATCAGAAAGGCAAAAATCTTTTAACGGGAACGTTTTGGCTTCGGCTTGCCCAAAATGGAAACTACAATTGGCGTCAGACGCTTTTTCTGACCATTTGTGGCACCGTTATGTAATTGTTTCAGATCGAGTACGTGTTCAGCGACAAGACGGGGACTCTGACGGAGAACATGATGGTCTTCAAGCGCTGCTCCATCGCCGGCACCGACTACTTCCCGCCCCAGGAAGGTGCGTGCGCGCCGCGCAGCCCCGGGGACCCTCCACCAGCATCGGGGGGACAGGGCGCGGAGGGATCTTTCAATAGACGACACAATTGCGGACAAAAAAGACAATCGTCGAATGATATTTTTGTGAACAGTAGCCAAACTTTTCTTTCGTTTCTTCAGCCAAAGAGCTGGACGAGGACGGCGTGGCCGGAAAAGTGGACCTGGACAACACCCTGCCCAGTGAACCAGCGAGTCTCATTGAGGTGAGCGAATTGGTCGCAATCCGTGTGGCTGGAATCGCACCATCTTGGAGAAGAAATCTGTGGCCCGTTGTCAGCAATATCCACGCATGAACTAAAAACTGTGTTGTGCTCCATTTTCCAGCTCAAACCCATCCAGGTACAACAAAGTCTCTGTTGGTTGTTCTTCGAGTTTGTTCTGTTCTTTTGTCCTGTTTTCTTGCAAAAACTCGCTTCGATCTCGGTCTGTGCAAAAGACGGTCTCGCGCGTCTCTCCGGCGAAGCCGCAAATGGCATAGTTTTAAAATTAACCAATAAAAAGTCGTGGGAGAATAGCGGTTCTTTTTTTCGTATCTGTTCCCAGATAATTTTGGCAAAGGTCTAGATCTACTGACAACATCTCGAAGATAAAAACTCCCGTTTTGTGGAGTACATTTCACGTGAAACAAGAGACGTGGTGTCCGTCGTGTTTGCACGAGCTTTGACTTGGCAAGTTTTGCATTTTGGTGGACATCAAATGCAAAGCTGCTGAAGATGTTGATTTTTTTTGTGTTTGTTCGGTTGTCAGGATGTCACTTGTTTACCCTGCAGTGATATGGAGTTGCACAAAGGGTCTCGCAACCGTGGACCTTTCCAGGATTGTTGACCTTTGTGGAACAAAAATGAGTTCTGTTCATGGAAATGGTCAGACGCGAAGACAATGCTTCTGACTGGATGCCTCGTGCGCTCCATTTTGTGCACATTTGTGGGTGCGGAGTCGCTGAGTCGCTGCCCGGATCGGGAGGCGACGCGCGCCACACCCCGTGTGAATCCGGCTTGACGCCCGCGGTCGTGTTTGTCGTTGCAGGAGAGCAGCATCCTGATGGAGACGACGATGAAGACGGCCGTGTCGCGCATGAGCGTCAACAGCGTCTCGGGCATCGACCTGCAGATGCCACTCGAGCTGCGCAACATCCAGGAGTTCTTCCTCCTCATGACCGTCTGCAACACGGTCGTCGTGTCGCCGCATGCGCACCGAGACAAGGTGAGGCGGCGCCCTCTGCTGTCCTGCTGCGCGGTCGGGCTCATCCCGATCCAGGGACGGTCGAGAATCGCATCAATTGTGCAGGATTCAGCGATGAATAGAATTGTACACGAAAATACTCGCGTTATTCCCATTTTGTGAGGCAGTGAGGGACGAATTGTGATTTTCATTCAGATGGACGCTAGTGGTATTGTGCACGACGATCCAGACCCAGCCACCAAGAAGAAGAAAAACGGAAAGACAGCCAAGCTCAAGAAAAAGAAGAACAACTCGCCGTATGGCACTTACGAGAAGAGAAATGGAGCCGCAACTCCACAACTTGGTTAGAATTCTTGCATCCGTCAGTGTAACAGCTCACACACAGTGTCTGCCGACAACAGCGCGACCAACTGGCACATTTTAAAGTTCTGTGGCTCACAGGCGCACATTTGTTGCAGACAATTCTGACACGATGTCGAGTATGTCTGGTGAAGGCAGCTCGTCGATGGACGTGTCGAGCATCGAGGCGTCTTCGATGCTGCACTACGAGGCGGAGAGCCCCGACGAGCTGGCGCTGGTGCAGGCCGCCTGCACCTACGGCTGTAAACTCCTCAAGCGCACTCCCGACAGGGTCGTCATGTGGCTGCCAGGTGTGTGTTCACTTCAAGATTCAGAAGAAAAAATTCTTGACGTCAAACATCCGTACAATTTACGTGGTTTGTGTGGTCTCGTCTCTGCAAAACACACACACGCACGCACGCACGCACGCACACACAGACACACACACAGACACACACACACACACACACACACACACACACACACATACACACAGAGGGCAACATGACAATACGTAAATCCGTGAATGTTGTGTGCAGGAGAGGGGGAGGTGACGATGCGCATGCTGCACGTGTTGCCGTTCGACTCGGTGCGCAAGCGCATGTCCGTCATGGTGGAGCACCCCATCAACCACCAAATCATCCTCTACACCAAGGGCGCCGACAGCGCCATCTTCAGCAACCTCAAGACCAAGACGGGTGAGTGTCTCCGAGCGCTGAATGAGCAGGAAATGTTTCTGCTTCTTCGCTCTGGACGCGCTGGCCCTTTACAATCGCTGCAAAACTCGCGTGCATGACGCACGTTCACGAATTCGCGCTTGTCTTGACAGGTGACGAGGTGGAGGAAGACTTGTGGAGCAACACAATGGATCACTTGACAACATACGCCAAAGAAGGTCTCCGAACACTGTGTATGGCCAAACGGGTAAGTTTTCTCATTGTGTCGTCCTTTGCCTTTGGTGTTGGACGTGGACGAGAAATTTACATTGTGCAAAGACGTGATACTGGAATGACGTGTGGGCGTCAAACGTAACGGCGACGGTCATGTTGGGCAGGTTTTGACGGCGGAGGAATACAAGTCGTGGCTGCGGGTGCAGGAGGCGGCGGAGACGGCGCTCGACGACAGGGACAAGAAGCTGTACGACGCTGCCTGCATGATAGAAACCAACCTCGAACTGCTCGGTGAGATCGCTCAACCAGTTTACCAGGCAGTTTTACAAACGGATTGATGCGCCACTTTTCACCAATTGGGTCCGTTGTTCTCCACTGTCTGACACCGGATTTCTCGCGCAGGCGCGACGGGGATCGAGGACCGGCTGCAGGACGGCGTCCCCGAGACGATCGCGTCGCTGCGCCAGGCGGGCATCAAGGTGTGGGTACTGACGGGCGACAAGCAGGAGACGGCGCTCAACATCGCGTCGTCCTGCAGACTCATCTCCTTCGACCAGAAGCTCATCGTGCTCAACGCCAGAACCAAGGTGAGAGACGCACGCCTTGTGCGGGGCGAAAGTCTAAACAGTGCGCGATGAAGGGGAGGGGAGGCGTGCGGATTCGAAGAACCTGTCATCTGGGATCAGGCAGTGTGGGTCTGGTGTTCCACACCGGTGCCGTGTACTCAAGCTATTTTGCGTTCACAGGTTGCGCGGGTGCGCTGCACGCTGCAAACCCACCCAAGGTCTCGCGTGATGGGACTGTGTTCGTAGCCATTTCAGCAAAATTCATGCCAACGTATATCTTTCTCAATCGTCAGGAGCACGCGAAGGATCTGATCCAGAACCACCTGGAAGTGCTGGAGAACCAGGGCGAGTGGATGCCGGGCGAGTCGATGCGCAGCCGCAGTATCCGCAGCCACAGCGTCGCGGGGCAGACGCTGCGCGGCGAGCTGGACGAGGACGAGCCGAGCGACGAGGCGGGCGGGGCGGCGGGCGTCGCCTTCCGCAGCAGCAGCACGCTCAACAGCCTGTTCCCCGCGGACTCGAAGCGGCGCGCGCGGCGCCCCGAGGCGGCGCTCGTCGTCGACGGCAAGACGCTCGCATACGTGTTCGACCAGCAGCTCGACCAAGACTTCCTCAAACTCGCCAAGCACTGCAACTCAGTGTTGTGTTGCCGGGCGACGCCCTTCCAGAAGGTGAGAGCCAACGGAGGTGGAGACACTGATTTTGTACAACCTCTGAAAGGAAGGCCCATATTTCGTATTCTCTATGCACCTGCAAGCGATTGTGAAATTTCTTCGTGCTTTGTGAGGCGGGCCTGTTCTGGAAGGAAAGCTGACCACGCCTGTGGATTTGACTTTCAGTCGGCCCTGGTGAAGCTGGTCCGGGACAACCTAAACAGGATGACGCTGGCGATCGGCGACGGCGCGAATGACGTGGCGATGATCCAGACGGCTGATGTGGGCGTCGGCATCTCAGGGCAAGAGGGAATGCAGGTGTGGTCACGTTTGACTCTTGGCTTGCAAGCGCGTCGTCCGTTTCGAGTTCTTCCCGTGTTGAATGCAGTGACTGACAATCAGATGGATTTTCCGCTGTTTTGCAGGCGGTGATGGCGTCGGATTTTGCGCTCGCTCGGTTCAGATTCCTGAAGCGCCTACTGCTCGTGCACGGACACTGGTGTTACGAGCGACTTGCCAAAATGACGCTGTACATGTTCTACAAAAATGCAGTACGTAGCAAAATCGTTTTTGTCACAGACCCACAATGAAGGTCCGGGTATGAAGATTGATGTTCATTTTTTCACCTCAACAGTGAAGCTTTTCTTGTTTCGCAGGTGTACATCTTCATGTTGATGTGGTTCCAAATCTTCGGCGGGTTTTCTGGAGGGACACCGGTGGATGACTTCAACCTCATGTTCTTCAACCTGATCTACACGTCGCTGCCGCCCATCATGTTCGGGGTGTTCGACCGCTGCGTCTCCGCCGAGATGTTGTCCGCGTTCCCAGAGCTCTACAAACGGGGGCCGAAAAATAAGGTTCGTGCGCTGTGGGCGCAAGAAAGGGGCCACCGCATCCACCAGGCCCACCTCAAGTCAATCGCCCTTTTCCGAGTAGAAAGAGTTTGATTTGGTGAAGTAGAGTTGTGTGGATGTCGATGCCTGGAATTCAGAAACAACATCTTGATTCAACGATAAACTTTTTCTGTTTCTCTTTTCAGGCATATCGGAAATATTCCTACTTCTTAGCAATACTGGATGCCACATGGCAAAGTCTAGTCGAGTTCTTCGTGCCTTATGCTGTAAGTTGGGAGCTTTATGTGCTTTGTTTCTTTCAACACCATTTGATCGGCGCCGAACGAAGGCATCAGCAAATACTGTGGTTTTCCAGGTTTACATCGGGAGTGGCGCTGGTATTTGGGAATTTGGTTTCACGTGCAATTCGGCCTGTATGTACGCCACGCTGCTGCATCTGTGCATGGACACCAAGTACTGGGTGAGTACGAACTCGCTGTGCGCATGTGCACAAAGCCGCGCGCACACATACGCACACACACACGCACGCACACACATACGTACAATCGAGCAAAAAAGATTGACGTGGAAAGAAAACTTTTGACTGGAGGTCGTGTTCTTGATGTGCAGAGATTTTTCTTCTTGACAGCGTCTCCTTGACATTGCAGGCCTTACCGCACTGGATCGGCATGATCCTCAGTGTGGCCGTGTACATCGCGTTCAACATGGTGTACGGGGTGATCTGCACGCTCTGCTCTCCCCCGGCCGACCCCTACTGGGTGTCGCAGTACACCATGGGCACCGCCGTGCACTGGCTCACCGTACTCATCGTGATCGTGCTCGCCTTGGGGCCGAGGTGAGTGTCTCTGTCGTTCCGTTTGAGCGTGGAAGCGGTGGAGGAACGCCCTGCAGCCTCCGAAGCGTTTGCGATGCTGTTTTGTTTCAATGAGCAAAGCGAATTTCTGCAGGTATTGCGTGCACATGTTGACACGTCTGAATGGTAAATTCTTCATCCAGTTTTCTTTCTTGTCCGCTTGAGTTTGTGTTCGTTTGGTTGAAGTTCTTTTGGCTTGATTTGCAGTTTGAGTTTGAAGGAGATGAACAAGGACAGCGTTTTGTTGTTGTTTGCTGTGATGACTTTCTGTTCGGTGCGTGGTCAAGTTTACAAAGCTAATACCCGCCTTCTGTTTGCGACAGATATGTGGTGTACGCCGCGCGGAGAAGTGTGCGCCCGGGCAGCTGCGAGCGGGCGCGCCACCTCGAGCGTTACGCGATGGGCAGGCACCAGCACATTGTGCAGGGCTACGCCACGTGGTCAACCAGCACCAGTTCCGCTTCGGTGACGGTACAACGAAACCACAGCAACGTCACGCCCCCGATGGCCAACGGGGAGATGAGCAGTCCCGCCAGAAACAGGGAGCCGTGGAAGCGGCACCGACCAACGAACAGCAATGGCAGCATTGGACCACAGAATCTACCCAAACCCCATTCCGCGCAGAGCAGGCGCATTTTGTCCTCAGAGAGAATCAGGGTCGACCCTGAGCAGCCGCCTCCGCCCAGCTACGAGGCGAGCGCCGCTGCTACGTTTTCTCTAGTCCCTGATGAACCTGTCCACGGTCCCAAGACCAGTTACAGCAACCCCGCCTACACGGACCCTGTTGCGACGTCGAGTGCTGGCAGACCGGGGTCTGCAGCTCGAGGAATCAGCAGAGACAGTGACGTGTTCCTCCCGGGCTCGCCCGCCCCGTCGGCGGACCGGGCCACGCCCGACCTGCCTCCCCCTGGCGGCATGAGGAGTGACTTGGCGGGGGAGTCGGGCGCATCGCCCGGCGGCGCCACCGCCTCTCCAAACACACCGGAAGTGCAGGTGATCCCCGGCGGACAGTCCTCTGATGACCTAGTCAACATCCACAGCGAACTGTCGACGGAGAATTTGATGACTCACTTGTGAATTCCACCCGCAGCTCTACTCCGCGTATCATGAATTTGCAGGGACTCTTAGCATTCCACGTCTTGGAGAAACTTTTGTGCTATACACCAACTTTGTCCATCGAAAATTCACACAAGTTTCGAAAGCAGCGAACTTTCCGCCAAGTGCCTCACAGAGCATGACATGACGTGTGAAAATCAAATTTGAGTTGATGGGAGAATCTGGTTTCTGATCACAAATGGACTTCAGAATGGTGTTCACTTTTGTTCAGAGTTAGCTCTGCAACTCTCAAGGAAATTCGAATGCAGAATTTTTTTCGTGTTCTTTTCTTCCCGAAAGAATCTGACTGTAAGATTGGTGGAACTGAACATAAAATCCCCTTCGCATGGACTTGCATTCAAATCTGGCAGTGTTGAAATCCTGCTGCGTGTATAATTTTGTCGTCTTCGTCTTTCAGTTGCAGATCGAAATGATATCCAATATTGTGAATTTCTGTTGTCACGGGTGGCGATTGCTGTAATCACTAGTCCCACGGAGGCAAAGTGCGTGTGAATTGTTTGCCAGGAAAAGTACGAGAGTAGATCCAGAGCAATTAGAAGTGAACCGTTGTGTACAGATGCGTATTTTATCGGTGACAGCGAACACGTTTTTGGTGAGACACGTGCGTCTCGCGCAGCTTCCAGTATCAACCGCTACGTTTTGTATCTGTGATGCATCAAACAGCTGATTCAGTGAAGCTTCTGCTGAAGGCCTTCGCGCGCCTTGCTTTATTTTCAGCGCCTTTTGTGGTGATTGTTTCCTCAAGCGAAAGTCCCAAGCAATGCAGAATGGTTCGTGCACATTGTTGTCAGTCCTGGAACTGTTTGCTGACTTTGCCCGGGTGTTTCTTTCTGCTCACTTCCACACTCAGCTGACCGAGTTTCCTCAACCAAACTTGAAGGCATTTTCTTTGCCACGTGGCTCAACTTGTGTTGCTTTTGTTGCTATATATTTCATTTCTTGTTCTGTATTGTTCTCAGTTGTGCAGTGGTCCCATGACTGTTGCTTTCCTAGTTTTTAGGGCCACTATGTCAGAGCGAATTCTGCTCAGAGTCTTTGTTGAAACAGACTGTGTTTACATCGTGGTAAACTGGGAATTGTTGTCCGACAGTGGTCGGAAGGGACACTGTTCAATCATCCACACGTACCAATCAAGATATTTATCAGTCTGTGATACAGTGTGAGGTCAAATCGCGCGAACCTAATACTTGGACACGCCGGTTTTGACTTTCGTGGTCGTGACTCTTTTGAAAAATACGGCAAATCCATTTGAATTTGTCCGAATTGTTCGGTCGCACGCGCGCAAACTGTTCAGGCGCGTTGGACACATCGAGCGATCGTTTGATTTGGAGAACATTGTGCCTGTGACGAAACACAAAACTTTCTGGATCCCAAAATTGGCCAAAGGTTCCCACAGAAAACAATGAAACGATGTGTTCAATGCACCAATTGATGTTGACCAAAGCTCAAAATCAGTCATCGAAGAGCTTGGAGTGGACAGCACGCAGCTTGTAGAATCGGCAAAACAACTGTTTGTGTTCCACGCTTCGGCGCTTTGTTTCAACAGTTGATCAACCTCAGCTGCTTCATCAAGACTTGCATTTTGAGTAGAATCGAATGGTAAATGTATTCCTGTTGCAAAATATATTTTAAGAACAAAACAAGTTTGTCGTCTTTTCTTGAGCATTTCATTCGACACAGAAAACACGTCTGCAGAAATATCCTTGTGACCAAACATGGAATGTCCCAACAAATCACGAAACTCGATTTTGCGTGACTGTCTGTCACGCATTGGGTCTGTTTTCAAGAGACAATTGTGAACGAGTCTTGGCTGAATGACTAGAAACTTGCAAGACGCACAACGAGAACGATGTACGAGAATGACCTGGAACACGCGAGATCTACACTTTGCAGAAGAGAAGTTCCGGGACGAACCCAGCGGAATCAGCCCGGTCGAAGTCGAAGCTGACTCCGTCACACGTGATGCTTCTGTAGCCGCCTTTCCCTCGCTTGCACGACCCCTGATCGTGGTCGCCGAAAAAGTGGAATGTCAGTATGAGCGTGAACCACGTTTCGGGCCGCAGAATGACGCTGTCGCCGAGCATGACGTAAACAGTGTCGCTGCTGCGGTCGTCGTTGACGCCGATGGATTTGTTGCACAGGACTGTGCGCTCCTGTTTGATGGTGATCTGCACCTCGGCGAGCGGGTCGTATCCAGACGAGCTGCTGACGCCGAAGCCTTTGAGCAGAATGGCCTTGTTCAGCCAGACCTTCATGATGCTGCAGTCGCCGCTGCAGACGCTCGACTTGCTGAAGGCCGTGAAACGTCGCAGTATCGAGGGCAGAGGCTTGGACCTGTACTCGGTCGGGAACGAGAGTTTCTGGGCGATGTCTTCCGTGTGTTCGCAGGTCAAGTATTCAAATACTGAACATTTTTCTTCCGCAGTAAGGATCTGAGCCCGAGCAACCTGCCAAACAACCACTGAACAGTGAGAACTGACTTCTCGTGCAAAGTCGGACGCAAAACATGGAAACAAGGGTGGTGCCCCCCACCTGGTTTGCAAAGTCTCGGAGAGGCATCGTTGGAAAACGGATGAGGAACAGCGCATCTCCCAGAACTTTGCGTCGATTCTCTCCCGTCAGTTCCAAGCCCTGTCTGCTGCATTCCTGCACAGCCCACCGCATGCACGCCTGCGACGACACAGAAATGACAAGATGAGTAACCCTGGATTGGCCCCCGTCAAAATTTTTTTTCCGTGCAGAATCTGTTGTGCTACGGGCAGAACTTTTCTCACCTGAAACATATCCAGTTCAGAGACGGTGAGTTTGTCAAATCTGAGGATGCGAATCAGAGTGGCGCAGGAGATGTCTGTGAAGCTCGGAGATCTCAGCACTTCCTCTGTTCGAGTCTCCAGGAACGTGTGAGCCTTGTCCACCAGCACAGACTCATCGTAGAAGATACTCTGCCAAAGGAATTAGGAGAAGGATAACTTTTGTAGTTGTGACCCCAAAACGCCACTGGATCCCTCGCCATCGACTCTGCAGGATGCATGGGCCTTGGGCCTGGTCCCCAAAGACCTGACAAAAATGGCTGACCACCCCACCCAACCCACAATCATTCTGCGCCGCAGGCCCAAAAGCTCCTTCTTTTCGTGTCAAAGTTTTCAAAAAAAACAACAAAACTTGTCCTCAATCGTGGGTGGTCTTTTTTTGTTCATCCAAAGACGTGGCAGCATACCTGTTCGTAGATCAGACAAACGTTGTCGGGGCTTAAATTATGTTCCAGATAGAGAATGCATTTCTCCACCAGCGAGGGAATCATGTATTTCTTGGCAGCGTACAGGGTCGGCAGTACAACTTCTTCCGTCAACTGAGTCTCATCGCAGTACAAATACCTGCAAAGAAAATTTCCTTTTATTTTGAGTGGCCTTTTCCATCGCAGTCAATTGAACTTAAGGATTCATCGTGTGTCGCACCAGAGCTTGACACATCAGTTGGAACACTACTCGCTGTAACTTTCAGACAAACCCACATCAACATTTGTCGAAAAGCCGACGGTTCTATGTCCGGAACTCGAATCGGTTCGTTGTTCAGCTCAGCCAGGTCACCGCACAGCATCGCAAAGAAGACTGGGCTCCGTGCGATCAGGATGAACTTGTGAGCCCCGATCTGCTCCACCAACTCCCCTTCTGAGCCGATGCTGAACTGAGTGTCACAACATATCTGCAACAAAGAACTGCCATTTTGAACCTTCAGTCACACTTTCAGACACAGTCCTGCACATTCTTGCAATACGTACGAAAGTGGTTGTGTAACTGAACAGAACTTGTACTCATATTCCAGCTTGTGAATTCCGATTACAAAGAACATGTATGTGAGAAACTCCTGTCACATGTGGAGTGACTTGAGAACCACTTACCGACTATTGGTCGTGGGCAATTGCCCATACAAGCCTATCAAAGTTGTGGTGAGACGTCGGGCCAAGGTTGAAGTACTGGATCACCACCCTCAAGACCCGGGGGTGGGTCTTGGCAAGCCCTTGGGTATGGGCCTCCAACTCCAACTTCCTCACAATGTTTTGATGCAGAAAACTGAGTAGATCTATTTCTTCTAGTGTGATTTGCTTAACACTTCTTTGCGCGGATGCCATGATAGTCAAAGAGAGAGGGAAAACCTCAAAGGTCACATGACCACCCCTGGGGGGAGGGAATGCTGGGTAATTACCAGCAAAATAGCAGAATTTTGATATTATACATCTTTTCCCTGTCTAATGTATATAATAATTAAATATAAAAATATTCAGAATATTTAAAATTGTCTGGAGAGGCCAGCACCCCCTGGTGGGGGAGGAGTGTGGTGTGACACACCAGCCTCAAATGTTAGAACCATGCCCATAGATGGCACCACTGAGGTCAACAAGAAGTTCCACGGGAACCCTGATGGTCGCTCTTCGAACATCCTGCTTCTGCTTTGAGAAATGTGCTTTGAGAATTGAGAAGAATTGGTGTTGGTAGAGGGGAGGGGGGGTGTTGGTTGAGGGGGAGCGGGGTGTTGGTAGAGGGGGAGGGGGTGTTGGTAGAGGGGGAGGGGTGTTGGTAGAGGGGGAGGGGGGTGTTGGTAGAGGGGGAGGGGGGGAGGTTACATTCCAAAGTGTGGACAGACGCACACATGAATACTAAGGGTTTTTAAGCCAACAGCGTCACC
>JAAUXT010110811.1_pt1 | contig 49496 bp, 38 predicted proteins | sample 7278171 | NCBI WGS metagenome assembly JAAUXT01 (sample SAMN14350112, study PRJNA611818) | marine sediment metagenome | isolation source: surface marine sediment (1.8m) | place: French Polynesia: Moorea | collected 2018-08
CCTGCGCCATCAGAATCAAGTGAGGACACTTCTGCAGCAGAACAACAGGATGACGATCAGTGACCTGAGTACCGCAACCGGCCTGTCGCGCACCAGTGTTCATCGCCTGCTCACAAAGGACATGAAACTGAACAAGCTCAGCGCCAAGTTTGTCCCCCGCCTCCTGAGCCAAGAACAAAAGGATCACCGAGTTGCTCTTTGCAGGCAGAATCTTCAGGAATTCTGTGATAACAATTCCCTCCTGGAGAAGGTGATTACCACGGACGAATCATGGTTTTCCCTCTTTGAACCTGAGACTAAGCAAGGATCCAGCCAGTGGTTGCAGAAGGGAAGTGTCAGACCACAAATAGCTTTGCGCTCAAGGTCGACAAGGAAGACGATGCTGGTTCTTTTTTTTGACACTGTTGGAGTCGTCCACCTCGAGTTTGTGCCTCCCAGACAGACAGTAAAGACTGAGTATTGGCTGGAGATCATGTGCAGGTTCAGGGACAGTGTGCGCAGGAAACGGCCTGTGATGTGGAAAGGGGGATTTGATGGATCAACGGATCGTGACTTTCACCTTCATCTCGACAATGCGCCAGCCCATGTGTCTGTTCCATCCCTAGCTTTTTATGGAGAAAACAATGTGCAACTGCTAAGTCACCCTGCCTACAGCCCAGATTTGGCCCCTTGCGACTTTTGGGCTTTTCCTACTTTGAAGGCTAAGCTGAGGGGCAGGTGTTTCCCCAACATCGCTGCACTGCAACAAGAGATCCGCGCATTGCTTCGTCGCACACCCAAAGAAGAATTTGAGGCTGCAATTTACGACATGCCAGTGCGATGGAGCAAGTGTGTCGAGGCCCAGGGAGAGTACTTTGAAGGATCCAATCATCAGTTCAATCCTGCAGATTTACCCCCTGACAACAGCTCAGAAAGTGGCAGTGACAGTGAGGGTGACCATGATAGTGACTGAGCAAGTGGCCGACGACTCTGACGTTTATTGGAATTTTTACATGAATTTTACAGAGTTTAGCATGTGTTGTGATCAATTGTTTTATTGACAGTTGCTTGTATGGGTTCCTTGTTGACCCTTTGAGAAAGTTTCATAAATTTGTGGCAACCAAAACCTCGTCATATTGTCAAAAAACCGGCCAGGAGTGAAATTCCCCTCGTACATCTTTCACGTCGGCAGAGCCCTGTGACCCAGCCTGCTCCAACTATCAATTTTACATGTAGAAGCCCTCGCGGCGTTTCAATGGTATTTCTAGGAATTTACATTTCATGGCTGATTAGCTTGAGAGCTTTGATACCCTCAGTTTAAGCAACATCCTCGGAGATCGTTGTGTTGAGAGACGATAGTGAAGCATTGTTTCGTTTGAGCCGATTAGCTCCGTTACGGCGGATTATGGCCCCGTCGAGTTAATTTTGTGTGAAGAGTGGAGAAAGACAATTACCAGAGATGATTTTTTGTGCACATAGAGAATTAGGTCCAGCTGACCGTAATGAAGATAGCAATTTGGACGCATTGCGGGATGAAAAACGGTGCCCCTTCGGACATTTTATTTCATTAGAATAATATTCATGTGCGCTTCTGACCTAATGAGTCAGTGTCGAATTGTAATCGTGGTTAAGTAGCTTCATTGTGCCGCAGTGATGGAAACCAGAGGCCTCCGTCATGCAGCAGGATGCACGTTTGTTGTGTTCTTGGGCCTTTTGCGCACTTTTGCCATATTGTTCCTATTTGGATGGGTTGTGAATGCCTTGAACCTGACCTGAACCTTGCGATGTCGATATTGTCAAGGACAGGTGCAGCATTCCACAAAAGGTTCAGTCTCTTTCCAAAGATTGCCTGCAAAGTGTTCTGTTTACGAGGAGCTGTTTGGAGAAAACCTTCATCACCCGAAAAAGGCACTGCAGCGCAAGTGAATAATGACGGTCTAATCTTTCAGTTTTGCTCGCACTTACTCGATTGACTCGTCGTGCGCCCCTCGGATCAGCGGGACGTGAAATCGGGGGATGTTCCCGAATCCGGAATGCGCGATGAGAGCCCCAGATAAATGGACACAACGCGCATCCATTGTCACGAGCACGGATCAAGAGACGTGGGTTATGTTCGCATGAGCACCTCTTTGAGTTACAGCGCCAAGACGTTACTCCAGTGTCCATTTGTCAAATTGAGGGACATTTTTCCTTTTGCGGAGAAAAGTCAGAAGCTCCAAACAGTCAGCTCTGAGGGGCCCGACCTGAATCTTCAGACTCGTACGTTCTCGTACAGTTTTGTGGTTCTGCGTCTTCGGCAGCAGACAGGAAACTTGATAGTGTACTGCCACCTGTTTCGAAAGTAACAGATGATTGAATCGCATGCGAGTGACAAAGTACTGTTTGATCCGCTGCTGTTGTGAACAGGCAGAAGCTGCCAGGATTTGCTTTGTTTCACGCAGCAGGGAGGGTCAAAAACCATTGTTTTGTGCAGGTAAAAAGGCCAAGTCGATCATCACTATCGAATCGTCAACTCAAATGTTGACTCGAACCATTTGATAGAAGGCAAATGCGAAGTTGATCTGTGAGCTCAATCATTCCTGGTTCTTCTGCCAAAACATAACAAAGCAATCTTTCCCCCATCTTTCCGGTTCGCGACGTCGGTCTGCGCGCGCGCGAGTCGTGGGAAAAACGGGGCGCCATTTTCCGACGAGAAAACTACGAGACCCCGACGCTTTGCAGTCGGGGAATGTGTGTCTGAGAATGTATGCGCTTCAATAAAAATGTGATAAATCGTGATTACTCGGACATCAGTTTATTTGGTAACACCGCGTGGGGGAATATCTCGCTGGCATGCAATCTCCAGAAGATATACAAATGTTGTCATCACGTGTGTTATGGGGATTGATGTATCATCGAGCGCGCCGCCATTAAAGGTTTTCATCGCAACATGAAGCAGCTTGTGTAGACTTTCCTCAAAGTGTTCCTCATTCACACAGGCATGCGTTTCCCTCCTTTATGCAGGCAAGGTGTCGGTTTTATGTACTTTGTGTACAGTGCACACATGCGATGCATTATACATTTTGCGCTTCGTCTTTTTGGGCTGTAATGTAGATTTATGGAAAGTTGCGCAGAACCTTTCTTGGAAAGGAGCGGTGGCGCTTTTTCCTCTTGTGACTTGACAAACAAAGAACACAAATTTTGCCTTCTTGACATCTTCCCGACAAATCAGTCGATGTCGTGCCATTGGCTATTCAGCGATGTACGTCTGTGAAAAAATGGGTTGCCATATCCACTGCTTCATTGGTATCGCAAAGGCGTTTGACAAGAATCCCATCAGCTGCAGACCGCCGACCGTGCGTGTCGCTGGACGTGCGTTGAGCCACAGACGCCGTCACCGGGAGGTCGATAGTCGCACCACGTCACCTCTCTGAACAGCGTCCGTTTCTTGGTCGCGCTGCAAATATTGACGCAGCTTCGTCGCACCCAGCGTCTTTTGTGCGCCGACCGTGCGTCGCGCATTCATAGCAAAACGCTCGCCACGGTGTAGATTACAGAGAGATAATGATCGTTAAATTGACGCGTGCTTTTGTTTAATCTTCTGCATCTTTTTTTGTTCTGGCTCTCGCACTCTCGTGTTCTGCAGTTGCTTCAGCCTGCCTGCACTGCAAAGTCTGAATTCCATCGTGTTTTGTCATACTTCTGAGGAAAACATGTGCAAATCGAGGAAGCTGAGAAAGACACGAGGCTCCAGGCATCGCAGAGCGAGAGCGTTTTATATTTGAGATGTCGTGCCTCGAGAGAAACTTTTTGTTTCAGGTGGAATTTCACAATCCAAAGCTCTGTGTGTGTGTGTGTGTGTGTGTGTGTGTGTGTGTGTGTGTGTGTGTGTGTGTGTCTCTCTCTCTCTCTCTCTCTGGGAAAGGTGTCCAGCAAAGCGAATGAGAACTATCAAATTCCGTGACAACAAACGCCCTGAAGTCAGATTTCTGACCTGGACCAGTTAATTAAACCTCTTCCAGTGATTCCCACATGAGAACATCGTAAAGCCAGCGCCAAGCAGGTGAATGGCTGGTGTATGCGCTGGGAAGGTGCTTCACAAAATGCATCGATCTTTGGCTTCTTTCAGTATCAGTGTGTCAAATGAGTAAACATTTTGTCTCTGTGAAAATTTCTCTGTGTATGCAAGTTATCTGTCGATATTTTTGCTTTTGATACCTCAAGGGGAAAGCTGCGATGATGGATCAGGGTTTTAATATGCCAAATGATACCGAAGTTTCATTTGGCAAATTGTTGAAGCCATTTTCACTGACGATCCCGACCGATCGCTGACCGATATCTTGTGCGGGAGCGAGTCACCGCAAATGGAAAGCGGACAGGATATTAAATATTTACTTTTAATCCGTATGCATATGGGAGGGGGTGCTTCTCGTGTTTGGTCTGAGACTGGCGTGACATGTGTTTCGAAGCTTGAAATTCTCAACAATAGACGCTGTGGCTCGCAGCTTCGTAATGACATTTTGATACAGCTAATCACAGTGGGAGGCAGTGTACTTCTCGCAGTATCATGCCGCATGACGCTCCTTGATGTCAGAATACGCAACAATGCAATTTGCATTTCTCCACACAGGTGGGAGCTGCTCTCGTGGCAGATTTGATTGAAAAGCCATAAATTTTCCAACAGCTTGGCCGGTGGGTTGATCGATGTATCAAAAGCAATGCTCTTGAAAGCGTGTGATCAAAGTGTCGGACTGTTATCACCTCAATCAGTTGATTAAAATTAAAAGAGCCTTAATGCGCGTGCCTCTCATAATGGTGTTACTTCTCTTTACATATTTGCACATATGCTATCAAAGCAAACGTTGCACAAGGTTTATTAATCTACACACAGCTGCTCTTGAGTCAATTCATTTGCATTCGTCTGGCCGCGCACGAGCGAACTTTTTTGCCTGCCTTGTGAAATTTGCAAAAAATATGTGACACACCTTTGAATTTTATGATCTGCCTGAAAAGCAAAGGCACAGTAGCAGAAAACGTTATCTTCAAGGAAATCAGTTCCATTTGGACAATTCCATCTGTTTGACTGATCATCTCATTCATTTTGTATCCTCGCGCGGTTGCGTGGCCCCCCGGGGAGGGAACAGGGGGTTTCATGTCTTTTGTGCGCCGCATTGCATGATGCTCTCCACAAATTGACGTCTTTATCATGTTTTGCAGAAGGGTGTAATTGGCCTTCAAAAGGCAAGTGCCAAGATAGCATCAAATTGTCCTCTGTGTGCGGTCAAATCCACCGGAGTTCTGCACAACCCGCCTGGAACGCCAAACTTCTTTTATGACCTCGTTTTGCTATTTTGCGGCTCTTTGTACGACATTTTAGGATATTGTGGATTCGGCAAATTCAAAGGAGATTTAACAGGCTGCAAGGGAAGAAGAAGAGCAATTCACTGCGTTTCAAGGAGTGGCTGCCTCAATCAGTGGAGACAGCGAATTTAGCAGGAGGCAGATGGTGTGCATGCTGAGACATACACAGCTTCAGATGGGTGCGCACGGAAACCCAGGCTGATGTACACAATTGCAAATCCAATCAACCAAGGGGCTCTGAGAGACATTCGTTTCATTAAGAATCAGGAGAGGAGAAGAGACTTGTGATCTTCACTCTCAAGATTTTTGTCTCAGAAGCTGAAGACAAGCGAGAAACGAGGATCGAGGCTCGAGACAAAGCAGAAGTTTGACCCGCTCGATCCCGCCGCGGGGAAGGGAAATCTCCACGGACCCGACAACCGCCGTGGATGTTTCACTGCAGCGCAGTCTGGGGACCAGGCAGCTCTAATTAATGACATTCTGGTCTTTAATCATAACGTGGTCATCTTCGCAAGCTTCTTTACGTTGTGGTGCCATATCCTCTTCTGCATGTCCTCGTACTTTTCTGCTTTGGTCGTCTGACGCCTCTTTGCCTTATCCCTTTGAGCGGGAACCCAGGCATGCGGACCGTTTTGCTTCGCATAAATTCCCCATTGTAGTATTTCATTGATGTATTTTCCCTCTGAAGTTTGATTTATGTCGCCTGTAAGCCCTGATGTATTTTTATGGGCATGTACATGGATGTGACCCACTACGCGGGACCCTCGGTGAAATATGTGATGGGCCACGTACACGGTCTCCGAACCTCGGCAGAAATGATAAAAGTTGCTTGAGCTCGATGCAGCGGGAGGGTGGAAGGTCCTGTAGGAAACTGGCTCCACTGTTCCTGGGAGAACCGGCGCGTTGTGTCAAAAGCTGCGCCAGCAACTCGGCATGCAGAAAATCGCATCACAATAATTGGGTTGCTTCATGAATCTTCATGTTTCGTTTCCGAGCTCGTGTAGCGATATTTACGCCACCCACTGATAAGCATCTTCCAGCTGACGTGCTTCGTCGGCGTCGTTTTGTCCCGAACAACGCGACCGGAACGCGACGCGCGCTGACGCGGAAGAATCACGTGATCACAGCGCGCGAACGTCCAGCTTCGGTCCTCATGTTTTCTTATGCATTCTGCTCTCCATTCACCCTCCGGTAAATATTTAATGAAATGAGTCAATGTGTGGTCAGCACTCCTCAATTAAATTTAATTGTATTAATTGGGATGGAGAGTGGTGGAGACATTGTGTCTTGAGTATTGCTGAGGTAATCTACTCGACCACTGAAGTTTGTTCTGTTGGTCGGAACAGATGCTGCTGTTGCCGGCCACTTTTGATCGTGTGTGCGACGCAACCCGTGCGCGCCAGCAACATGAGGTCCTGGCGTGAGTGAGTGAACAAGACAAGCAAATTCAACAGCGAAAGGTGCTTGGCAATTGTTATTCGTAACAACACACGGAATGTGCAGGACTGCATTTCGTTGGTATTCACGTCGTGAAGACACATGTAAATGTGTAATTCTGTGACCACTCGGTGACCTCATACACATTCCGTGCGTGGGTCCTGTCCACAGGAGACCGTCCTGGTGAGGTTCGGTTCCAGCTTTCAGCGATTCGATGTGCTCGGGATGGGAATGAAAAGCAGCCGAGTCCTGCTTTGTTTCACGCAGTTGTCCAGCAGCTTTAACTCTCGTTGAGAAACCAGGCTGAGATTACAAGAAAAAGAACAAGTGCCTCTGGTGCCCAACCATAGAAAGGAACGATCATTCCGTCTCCAGTTTTAATCTACAAAAACAAAGCTGGTGTTGCGGACAGTAATGAGTCTCTTGATGATAGATTATTATTAATATCCTCAGATTCCTGTTGCAAAAGCCACGGAATCACCCTCGTCTAATCGGTTGAGCCACACAGGAACTCCCTCCGCTTCACATGCCGTTCTGTATTCACTGACATTTTGAGAGGCTTCACCTAATTAATTGACTTAATATTGAAGCAGTGTCGGAGGAGTCTCGAAGCACATTTCATGTGGCTAAAGGAATTTGCGTTTTTTCTTTGACGGAAGAAGGAATTCACTGTGCAGTTCCTGGTTGAGGCGTGCACGCACATTCATGCTGCAAGTGGAGCCAGCAGTGGGTGATTAGTGCTTGCCAATTGCAGAGGCACCTTAACCATTCATGAGCCACTAATTCCAAGCGATGAATATTTCAGTTGGCATCATCAGGGCCTTTGGCACGAAAGTGCCCCCGATTGACAAAATGACCAAGAGTCATGAATTTTTCGCACGTCTTTAGCGGGTTGGAACAAAACGTTGAGGTGAATGGTGTTGGCTTCAAATGAAGGCGTGACACCCTTCAAAAGAATTGAAGTATTCGGCATTCTATGTTGTCCCAGAGGGGTAGATTTTAACCCAAATATTGACCGGGACAGGGAGCCGACAAAGGGGATGTTGTGCAGGGAATTTTAATGGTCAGGCGCTGCAAAAACACGGCGGGGCCGCCGAGGGGCAGCATCGCGGCAGCCGCGCCGAGAGGTCAGCCCAAAGGTCAACGTGGGTCAAGCTCGTATTGTCGGATCTTTTGTTGCGGGACCCGGGGGCACGGGCTTCGGGTTACCAATAAAGCCACCGCCACATATCTGATATTGAAAATTGAGATTCGTCCATAGGTTAATCCAGACTGATTGGTCAGCGCCTGAGGCAGTCCTTATATGTCAAAAGTTGACGGATGCATTTAATAGGGCAAAACCGCACTGCCTCCAGTCTTCTTGCAGTCTGTTTGTTTTTGCACGAAAGAAATATTCTTCGAGATATGAATCTTGAAACGAGGACTGGTTGCTTGGAGTATCCAAGATAAACTTTGCGGGGAAATATTGGTTGGCAGGGATCATTGTGATTGAGGAAATATCAAAAACTGATGCCAAAAATTCTAAATTGGCAACAAGAGTTCGGCGCCAAAGGCGTCAGGTTTCTGAGCATATCTCGTCTGTTTCACGCGCAGAACATACAGCGCAATCATCCCGGGCTGCAGTGACAGAATTTTATGTTTTAATGCATGAGTAATCCGCTGTCAGACTGCGGGATTGGCTGCATAAATTCGGATTTTATTGCACGTGAATTATTAACCAGAGACAAATACCGTAAAACAGTTTCATTGTGGCGACTATGTGCAACAGTTGGTGATGAATGAAATGAAAACGCACCAAGTAGCCTCGGTGAAATTAGCCATCAACGGGAAATGTTAACTCGAAACAATAGAAACAAATTTATTGCGCTGAAGCGAAAAGCTGGTTGTTCGTGTTTGAGGACCTGCTCGACACGTCGACGATCGTGAACTACTTTGGCTGGAAATGGTGGGAGGCTGGGAGCATCCTTCGCCTGCATGCAGACCATCGACGCAACTGCTGCTGCAGTGGAATGAAGAGCTTTTATCTCATTTGCTTGATCACACAAATTCCCATGTGTGATGGGGTTCCGACTGTCACTGCTCGGACGAGACTCCGTAGCGACTCGTTTGCTCAATGTGTTCTCCCACGTGAATGACAGCTGTGGAAAACTGACTTCCTGTGTATCAACGTGCACGTGACGTGGGACGCAGTGACAACCATCGCATGTCTTGTGTACGTCAATTGGTTGACTACTTGAGCTCTTGGGAGGCACTTCACTCTGACTCTCACAAACACAGCACTTTGTGAGTCTGGCTCGTCCCGACAGAAGGGCAGGTTTGTGATGCACGACCCAACACGGACTCTTTTGCCCAGGACCCGACGAAGCTGCTGTGAGTCAGGGCCTCGCAGGTTTATCAGTTCACGAAGGAGCGAGTCGATGCGGCCTGGTAGAGCCTTGTGGAGCCACCGGGGCCGCGCTAGAGCCTTGCCTGCGCTCCCTAGGTGCTCGTATATCGATACAGGGCAGGCTTACCGAGCTGACACCGCACTGGAACCAAGGATTCAGCAGATATACCAAAAGGTCCCCAAAGTGCGTTGTCTCCCCACAAAGCCGCATCGCGTGGGCCTCTCTGGGGTGCCGCCGATAGACTCGGTGCAGCGTTCGAGGATTCGCCATTGATCCTCCAGGGCCAAACGTATCTCGAGTCCAATATGCGCTATCGGACTCGCGTGAACCCATCCCCGCGCATTTCCTCCAACATTTGTCTTACTAAATGGTGACAAGTGCACCTTTTACGGCTGACCTTTCGTTTTCAGTTCCGCTTGTGTTTCAGTTGGGTCGCGTAGTTTTTTTCTGAGCGATGAATGTCTGATGGAGGCGACAGTTGATCTTATTGAGATGGATCTACAGGAAAATTGACATCCCTGAAATAGCCCGATGACGTTTTTCTCTGTTTCTGCGTCAACAAGTGTCACGGCGAGCTTGCCCATGGAATCCAAATCATAATTACATTGGCATTTGTTGACTCTTTACAGATTGGTACGGCAGGGACTATTACGAAGTCAACAGGGGCAGCAACAGCAACAGTCGGGAGCCACCGCTCAGCAGCAGCAGCAACAACCCATATCCAAGTCTCAGCGAGTGAAGGGCTTCAGCTCCCAGCGGCAGCGCCAGGGGTCGAGTCCGCAGCGCCAGCCGTCGGGTATCCCGAAGCGGCAGGACAGTCCGTACCCGCAGCTGTCCAAGCACTCGTCCGGGGGCCAGCACGGGCCGCAGCCCCGGCAGCACCACCCGTACCACCCCGAGGTCAGCGGCCCCGGACCCGGCCGCTACGTCGCCTACTCAGGGAACAGCAGCGCCTTATACAGCTCAGCTCACCACCAGAAGCCTTACCACGACCATGTCTATGCAAAAGCAAGTGCCAAGAGACTTTACAAACAGGTAGGTCCCTGCCATGTTCCGTGTCAAAAAGCTAGTTTTTTCTCGACTTTCAACACGTGAATTGAATGAAACAGCGACCAGTTCAGCAAAGAAACCGCACGAAGAGAAAAGGGTCAGCTCTTCATTTTCTCTTTCTTTGCATTTTATGGGAACATCCACTCTGGATGATGACGTTGAAACTTTACGATCCGTGTGAATTGCTGAAGCGAAAAATTATTGTCATCAGTAAAATTAGGCTTTGTGTTCAAGCTACAATTTGTGATGGGGGATTACAAGTTTGGGAACGCGCTTATGATGGGGTGTCGTCCACGATCACAACACCAAGTGGGGTGGCATAATTGTGCACGGTCACCCACCAGGTGCCAACGAAGCCTTTGTAATCCCGGATTCACTGTGTCCAAAATTATAATGAAATCTATTTTGAACGTGGGGGAGGAAACAAAGTGGGTTATGTCACCTGCCATATTTGGTCCCATTTTAATGCATTTTCAATTTTACAGGGGCAATATGCGGAAAATAGGGGTTGTTGAGAGACTGGTGGCACAACAGACCGGTTGAACCCCTGCTGCGACAAACGCATTGAAAGTGGATCACCTTGATAAAGATTTGTGTGTCAAACACAAAGCTCGGTCCCTCAAGTGCCATTGTTTCACGAATCCGTTGATGAGGTTTACGGGGCTACAAAGCTGATGATACGCGGATAAATGTCATACATAACGGTTGATGGAAAGACAGCTTCAGTCCCCAGAGGTTTCTCTCTCCCAGAGGATTCTCTGCGTGAGTATGTTGCCAAATTGGTCGAAGAGGAGATATCTGCATGTGTGCACCGTTGCGAGGGTGCCCCAAACTGTCACGCTCGACAAGTTCCAAAAGGTTTTGCACAGATACTCGTGTGTTTAACTCCGTCTCGCATCCAAAAATACATTTCTTCCAAACCTGCAGTAAACTACAATTGAGAAAATCACAAAGGTATCAATCTGTTGTTGTTGCACTGTGTTGCGGCATTGTTGCATGGTTTGGTTAATCATGCCCTTTGTTTTTGAGCCCCTGCTTGGTCTTTGTTCACAATTCCAGTCTGCTGGAACTAACAAGAGGCCATAAATTATCTTCAATGACGAATCGCAACTGTTTCACATTTGGAAAAGTGAACCTGGTAAAATTTTAATCAGGTGTCAGAGAAGGCGTCATCTGTTTGGGTTGCGGGGTGGGTCCGATTTCAGGTGGCTTGGGAAAAGAGCAGCAAGATCCCTGCTTAGGTGACAAGATCCAATTCATTTCGGAAGAGTGATCGGCTTCAGAGTCTTCAATGGTGTTTTGCAAAAAAGTTGTAAAGCAAAAAGTACCAAAAAGAAATTGTTCTGAGCTTTTGGATCTTCCTTGGGAGTTCGATGTCAGTTGTGGAGTCTTGTCACTTCAACCTGGATTATCTCCTGAGAAACATCCAGAAACATCTCAGGTGAAGAGCTTCTGCCAGAGGCGTTGAACGGTCCAGTTCTTCCTTCTGCTGCCCAAAAGAAGGAACGCCAAACCTTGACTGGTGGCAAAACAACACAAAAAGTCAATAGAAAATCGACCAACACAGTTTGAAAGGTTTGAAGTCCAAACGGTTCTCGGATTGTTTGAAGTTGCACGAAAGATTCCGGCCCAATCTATCCCTCGCGATGCCTCCCCACAACAACGAATATCACAGACATCGAAACATCGCAAGTATTTTTGGCAAAAAAAGCCTGTGTGTGACGTTGTACAAACTCTGCAGCGAGATTTGCCTCAACTTCTGTCAACTCACAACGCTGTTTAGACATTTTGGCTCGACCGTACAACTCTCCGGTATGTTGATCCTTGATAAATTGAAAGAGATACGAGCAGATATCTGAATTTCAATGCTCCCAGACCAAATAGCAATTTGGGCAAACAGTCATGTCAAGTGGCCCTTTATGGGGTATCAAGTAGCTTGAAGTCATGTTTGGGTATGCCTTTTCCACCAGTCGTCGGGTATGAAACACCCTGATGAAGGGTTCGACAGCCCAAGGGGCCCCGGCGATTGTGATTCAGCTCCGCATCTCATTGGCTGAACAGCCTCTTTAATTTCGAGGTTTGCCTGTGAGGTAAAAATGCTCTACATGAGGTCGTAGTGACTGTCAAGTGAAGCGTGGATGCAGGCTGCCGGGTGAAAGCCTTGCTATTCAGATGGCCAGTGCTTGTGGTCCTGTGTGGTTGGTTGCATTGAAACCGTGTTCAACCAGTTGGGGATACATTTCGTGAAGACATACCACACAATTGAACACTGGTGACAACGCACATACCTCTTGGATAAATCTCTCAAAGAGTTGGACGAAACGCAAGTGCTTGTGCTCTGTCTGGAGTTTCATGAGAGTTTCAAGGAAATGGATAGAAATGTCCTTGCACCTGAAATCAACGTCGTGACATGAAGCCACGGTTCTTTTTGCTGCAACAAAGCTGACTTGGAGCTGCATTGTACTTTCTTTCGCGAAAAAGACGAGTGCAGTATGAAGAGATAATTAACAAGTACAAAACACTCTGCAAAAGGTATGTGCCTCACACCGAATTTAAGCCTGAAATCCTAGCTTCTGTGATACGGGTGTGTTTTTGCTTGACAAGATTAAGTTTGGATTATCGTTCAATTTGTGGTCACACACAACCTTTGGACATGTTTTTGCCATAAATGGAACCGCAAGGTGAAGTTTTGAAGGCTCTTGATAAGCTTTGATATTTGAGGCAAGACCTTTATGGCAGATCTACATCAGAGCAAATATGTACATCTTATAAATATCAACGTGGAACTTTGTTGTGGCCCAAACAAGTGCGAGGCGAGGAATGAAAACTTTCCTGTGGGAGCAATAAAAGAAGTATTCACGCTTCAAAGTGAACAAAATGTTTGCAAAAGGAAATCATGAAGAATCATTTCTGGAACTTTTTTTGGTGTTGCTTTCTGTAATTTAATAACTGGCTCTTCTCAAGAAACTTGAAGGAAGACGTTGCGTTATTCCTTTGTGTCACGAACAAGAAGGAAATACGTACTTGTTGCCAGACCCCACTGGGATAGATGGCTGCATTCCGTAATTATTTCTGCTCTCTCGTTTTGACATGATTTGTAGTTTCGTGAAATTTTAGCGCTCGGTGCAATGAATGCCATATTTGCTCGACCATGTAGCATTGATGCAAAGATTGCAAATTCACTGTTTGGTTGAATAACGAACGACACATATCCATTATGGCTGGAATCTTTGTGCCGCGGTGGGTAGAGTGCACTCATATTTGGCCCTGTGGTTGTAAATTAGCTGGTAAATTAAACCTGGTGTTGTCCTGTGGAGTAAACGTGAATCACTACGTCTCAACTAATGAATTTTATGCCAACACGAGCATTGCTTTCCTGCATATTTTCATGCTGCCGTGCAGCCACAAGAGAAAGCGTTTCTTCTGTTGCCCAACTGAGCTGAATTGAAAACAGTTCAAAAGGAAACGATGCTCAGGTCGTGCGACTCCATCCTCGAGACCTCTCACTGAGATCCCTGCCTCGCTCAGGAAAAAGCCTCAAAAAGCAACGTTTTCACAACCTGCCAGAAATATTGAAAAAGGATTTATGATCCCCGTTGTGCAATCTGTCAAGAGCAGTTCTCTTCTGCCAAATTAGCAGCTAAGTTGTGGGAGAGATGTGAAATATCAGCCTGCGACATCCCTGAAAAGACGGTTTCTGTGGAAAAGCTACCAGGCTCTGCAAGAGAGGTTCTACTTTGGAACCATATCAAATTCTGCAGTCCCTTGCAACCCTGTTGACAGGTTTGGTGTGTTTCAAAAGGATGCTGGGTGTTGTACCCGTGGAATTAAGTAGGATTGAAGATCTTCAAACGGGATTAGAAGACGTCACATCATTCTGTGGTTGATGTTTGTTACAATGGGGCTCACCAAACGGAATTGGGAAGCGTCACACCCAGAAGATTACCACGGTGAAAATATTGACAAATCAGGCAATGATTCATTGTGCGATACTTCAAGAACAACATTCCTCTGCTTTAAACCTGGGGTGTTTGTGTGTTGTCGTTTCAGATGCTTATCAACAGTGCTTCCATGAATGGTCGACGCTCACCGCTCACGATGGACTACCAGCAGCAGGCGCCGCACGCCGCCGCTAACGGGGGTGTCGCGGGGAGCCCCTCGAGCCCCCGCCCGTCCCTGCTGCCCCTGCACAGCCCCCGCCTGGGCGGAGGCTCCCACGGGAGCCTGAGTCCCGCCAGCACCAGCAGCACCGGATCCTCCTCCAACCCATCCGCCGCTGCCTCCTTCTTCGCCAGGTGAGTCGCTTTTCTTCTTTGAAAATTGCGCTCGGACCACCCGATCTTCCTAAAGTTGCTGACAATGGAGATTTGCACGGGTGAAAAGCTACGGATTCTGAGTGCAAAGGAATTTTACAGGGCTTCGGTTTGCAAACAGTGTGTTGGTTGAGGATGAGTATCAAATGTAAAACTTTAGTCCATAAAAGTGTCAAGATTCAGGAGAAAAGATGCGTCCAGAAAAGGGAATAGCGTCAAGCAGAAAAGACGGATGGGGCATCAACGTTCTATTTCCTGAACAAGTTCAAGGAAATACCCGTTAACTCCCATTTAAAGTTTGCAGTTTGAAAGATAGGGGTAATTTTGCTTTTCCTAACTCAGAAACACAAGCACAAAATTGCCACTGGGTTTCCGAGGTGAAAAATAATCTGCGTGGAGATCTTCGTTCACCTTTACTGCGGAAGTTCTGCAGAGCGAAGCATTGTTCGCGGGGCATAAAGTTTCAAGGATCTTTATTGTGTGGATCATCATAAAAACTTTACCTGGGCGGGATATTCTGAAGAAGCGTTTGGGAGGCAATGATTTATGCGGCACCGGCGGCGCAGCACCCGGCGAGTACAGGTGTTGGCGCGGTCGGCGTCGTCTCCGGAGGTGTCCGAGCGTTTCTGCCGGCGCTGACGCCACCGATCCAACATTTTATTTGTACAATTTGCATGTTCAGGTATTTTTAGGTGGGGCTATTTGTTCTGATGTTTGGTGTTTAGCACGGAGATATGTTGCGCCGTTGGGTATGCGTCTGTGTTTTGGCCCAGTGCTTTTATGACTGGACTTTTCGGCGTTTTCTGGCTCCTTTGTCGTTGCACCGCTCAATGCGTTCGCAATTGCGTCGTAACTCTGGGAAATTCAACACTCTCTTCCGTTGGTTCAGTTGCATTAAAATTTGGAGACAACTTCAAGGGGTACCACCAGTTGGTTTCCAGTTCAGTGCGAATTGAGTTGTGTTTGTATTTATATCGGCACTTGAGAAAAGACGATCGTCACGGAATCAACAAACTCAACGTGTATTGAGTTTCAGGTGCTTCAATTAAAGCCTTGAAAGCTTTTGTGCACATACAAACTAATGCAAAGAACAACCAAGGGCTTTCCCAAGTAAAAGCATGGAAATGGGAGAGATTTAAAAGTGAAGTCATCTCAATTGCTTTTAATCAAACGCGAGTAGAAATACAGGGCCCGCGAAGTACTTTTCAGCCTCAATGTTTGTATTTACGGTGGAAAATTTGACTGGCAGATGATGTTTGTGTTTCAAGTTATGTCCACTCAGAGTATTTGTTGTGTACAGCGATATGTTTGGAGAGAGGGCTGATATGTCACGGAACCTTCACCTGTGAAGGATTCCCTCGTACTCAGAGCCAAGCGGCAAATGTGGAGTTGTCCCGAAGAGCGAAGCTCGTTCCGAAGCCACGTCAACATGATAGATTTTGTACCTTTCAAGCTTTCAGCCAACTGTTTGCTGTGCTATTACTAGATTCACATTTCGTGACGATAATGACGTCCCAGTTGAAAGCCAAGCAAGATTAATTTTGAAAAGTTTGAGAGTTGGTGTGAGCAGCTATGAAATACCAGAGGCTCTTCGTGTGTTTCTGACACAAAGCTTGAAAAATTTCGTTAATCTCGGTGCCTGGAGTCCTTCCGAGGAGCAGAGTTCACCTTCTCATTTTAAGCGGCGTTGGTCTTCTGATTCAGCTTTTTACCACAGGGGCGCTCTATTTTCTTTGAGGACTTTTACCAAATTTGCCTTCAAGTTATTAGCCATTAAGAGTCATAAACATGATAGACAAGTGGGAGGGGTGGTATATTTCATAGCCCTTGCACCTCATTACGCGGAAGGATAGACCACAATTGCTGAGCGCATCTGATGCGGCATCGTCCTCGGGTGCAGATCAAAGCAAGCGTGGATAATGGCTCGCCTACCTCCTACCTGTTCACGACCGACGGACGGAGCTCAGTGATAAACCACGAGAACCAATACCGTGTTCATGCATACGTGTTCAGGCTCAAACTTCTTGCCTGAAAAAGCCCCAGAGTTGGTACTTCTTGAGTGTGGACTTCCTCGCTTCGGTTGAAGAAACGTTTTCTCTTTACGGCTGAATCCTTTTGCTGCAGACTGGATCTCTGTCTTGTGTTTGTCTGACGTCTCACCTTCGTCACGTTGTGTCGCAAACATCACAGGTGTGCAGAACCTGGGGGTCCGGGGAAGGAGCGGAGAATTTCAAAGCCATTTCTCTGCGAGCAACTCTTTGACGGTGCTGACTTGAAAGATTGAAAATGTAATCTTTTTCCAATTCTTCAGCGCGTGGTGAACAAAGAAATGAGACTATTGATAAATCTGCGGTGCTGACACGGGGCGATACCGACGCTTCAAACTTATTTAAACCTTCATTAAGACTTGCAGAGTCAAACGACGTTTACTTGTCGGCTTCTCTGTTGACATGGACTGTTCAAAGATATGGAAGAAATTCATTTCCGCCACTTTTATCAGCAGACAGCGCTTTCAAGACACAGTGCCGCTCCTGGCAGTGGGGATGGACGGGGAAAAAGAAAATTGGGCCAACTGTTCTGTGGTCAGATTTGGGTTGAGAATTTGCCAACCTTGAAATATCCACGTTGTCTCACAACGATGAATGACACAGTGGCAGCGTACTCGTACTTGAAAATGTGTGGCAGTCCAAAAGGAGCTGAAGATTCCTGGAGCGGCAGAAGCTCAATAAATTCGTGGCAGGAAATGATAGCGAAGAACAAACAAGATTCTACGCGCCCTCATCAATAAAGATAACGTTGATTTACCCAGATAATGATCAAAATTCAACAAAAGTTATGAAATACTCAAAACATTTCAAAAGGTTTTGACTTAAAATGCATTGAGTTTTGGATGTCTCATTTGGACGGCAAGTGCCTCTTTTCGTGAGGTTGATTGCAGAAACTGATCCCAAAACAAACTTCATAATTTTAAATCCCGACAGGTTTTTCAGATATCATGCAGCTTGGGTCTTGATACCTATTGTGTCACTGCTAATCCGAGGCCCATCAAGTTACTCAATGCTGACAAAGGACAAGTGTCGACGCATGTGCTTTTGTAATGGTAAAATCTGCAGGTTAATTTCAGGCGATTGAAATGTGAACCATGGGATGCGAGTTCAGACGGGGTTTTCAACCATTTTAATCACAGGATTTGTCAGAATGCGAAGCTTTGTTGTTCGTTCTCTGGGTGATAATATGATGCAATGTTTTCTCAGAGGGGAACAACGCGTTGAATCGCGTCATTCTCATTGAATAGTGTCAGCCGTAAAAGGCAGCTTCGTTTCATGTGCGCTCGGATTTCTTATTCCATGCTTCCTTGACGTGTAAACTGCTTCATGCATGATATTCATCGCGAGGACTGAAGCCGACTCGCTGCGTGTGTGGTCCACAGTCGACAGCGACTCTCCGCAGATTCCACTGATAATGTCACTCCGTCAAAACATCCATTTCAGACCCATGTCGCACCCCATGATTAAGATGCTTCGGGGTTATCCCCAAGTAGTCACCTCTCATTTCCTTGTGGCTTCAACTTGGTTGTTGTCAGCGAAGAGAACGTGGCGAATGTCACTATCAAATCTGGTTCCAGACAGCTGCTCAAAGTTCACAACTGGACGTCTATTTTTGGCAGAAAACGAGCAAATCGAGAGAAAGTTCAGAAAAGGGTGTTTAAGTTCCTCGACACGAGTGTTGTGTTGGTGGTCTTGCTCTTTTGGACAATGTGTCGTCAAAATTATCTGTTGTCATCAGATGGTAATTTTGCAATCAGCATGTATCTTCCCACGTGTGCTGGAGCCTGAGGGTGATTCTGAGGACTGAAATTGCTTCCAAATATTTTCTGAAATGATCAAGAGCAGGTTCACCTCTTGCGAACAGCCAGAAGAATTCCAAGCGCAACCTGAGAGCTCAGGCTGTGAGAAAGTCAGTTGTCAGGAAGGGACGGAGCTGCCGCTCCAACATCTGTTCGTCTCCACGACAGGGACCTCGGGAAAGTGGGTCAATTGGACCAAGTCGCCAAATCTCTTGATACACACGCTGCAGCACCCACTGTATGTCGCAATCAAATTCACAAAGCCAGTCGCATCAATTTGCATACACAGAAATGTAAACCGTCCTGCGTCTCTATTGATTGCGACTTGGCAGATATTTACCCAGTAATGAACATGGTTCTGACATATTGGATTATCCCAGGGGATGAAATTGCCATGCATTGCGTGGTAAGGAGGTACGAAAAAGAGTTGCTTGCTGAAGGCTGAGCGGCCCTCAAGTGCGCAGCAGCCCACTTTTGCGTGGAAATGCCTTCAGAACCGCGGGAAACCTCAATAATGAATTCCCTCGTGCAACAATAAGCCTGGAACGTTACGTAAATACAGACTCCGGCAATTTTTGAGTGCAAATCTGAGATTTCCTTTCTGAGGAGTTGCAAGACGCACTCCGCACGCAGCAGGGGGATGACGGAGGACAAACAGAGCAAACTCCAGCCTGGGCTGGGGAAACGCGTTTGTGTGAGCGGCGAAGACTGTTCTTTTTACGGAGGAATTCTTTGCCTAATAAGAAAGGAAGCCCCTCAAGGGATTAGTGCCATTAAGTGAGTTGTCAATGTAAGATGTGTCGTGTAATGCTGTGTATTAGAAGCTTACTGTTGTTATACTTGAAAAATCATTTGCCTTCGGGCCCATTCCTTTGCTCGGTTTGATCCCTCCTTCAGCGTCTTTTCAGATTGGCAACATGCATGCGTGAGCGTTATGAATATTGCAATCAGTTTTCTTCTTGTCTCGTTCACAGAGATTTTCTGTGCCTGATTAGGGTCTGTCAAGGCCCCCTTCCTTGTCACTCCGAGAGGACAAGTTACGTTAATCAAACATGACTAGGAAGCATGGCAACCTATGCTTTGCACACAAGAAGGCTTATTTGGTATGTTGTACTTCCTTCCTTCCATGCTATGCACCGGCGAGGCGTAACCTTGCTTTTCTGTCGTGATCACGCGAAAGTTCCTCCCTCGTCTCGGCCAACCTTCATGATCTGATATGCTATTGTCACATCCCGTGGATCGACGTCAACATTCAACAACAACAGTGGGGCCTCCAGCAGGGTGTGAGTCGTGGTTAGTTACAGAGACTGCAAAATCTAATCTGTGGAGAGACTGGAGATGTTCGTCGATTGTTGATTGTCGCCACACATCCCAAAATATCTGCATTACTATTCTGATCGCATATTGCCCGATAATTTGCCTTCATTGGCACACATCCACTGCTGCGCATTGAGCCAAGCTGTACCGGTGATGCCCTCCTGAGGAAAGCGCTTTCGTGGTCAACAGTCTTAACTTTCCTCGTTGAGAACATCTTTCTTGGAGACTTTGCTTTGCTCCTGTAACCAAGCAACAGAACTTGCTTTGGTTCATTTCTGGTGTCGTATACTGTACGCGTTGGTTGAGCCCACTTCCATCGCCATTGTCCAGTTGGTTACTATTCCGCCCATACTCGCCTGCATTCTCACCAATTTCCTCTCATCGGGCAAATGTGCGTCGGGTCTCCAGACAGCTCCGCCGCTTGATCACTCGGACATTTGCAAACCAAATACAGATTTACTTGCTTCGTGCGACGGACACCGAGTCAAGATTTGCATCCTGTGAGAAGACATTCATCTGGATCGAAGACACAGAAGTTCCAGACCCAGACGAAGCTGGTGGATTTGCATCAATTGCCTTCATCTGTTTTCGCGTTGGAGTGAAATTCCAGTTGCATTTGCTGTTTGTTTTGTCATTGATATGTTGAGTTTTTAGGGTAGATTTTAATTTCGGTGCCATGCCGTTGTCATGGTGAAAATGACGCTCAGCTGAGAGAGGCAATTGTTTATCGGTGAATGCAAGCGGCTAAAAGGCAGAGCGTATCAATGGGAGTGGGTTCGGAGATTTGGCGAGGAATGACGGGCCTAATCAATCAGGTTCCGTGTCATTTTGCCGCAACAGGAAATATTGTTCTCAAAATGAAGCAATATCGGTCACACAGAAAAATGCATTATGTGTGAGTGATAGGCGTCCGATCCGCTGTCTGCATGCGAACCCGACTAATGGAATTCCTCACTGCACTTTTTGTCTGTGTACCTCAATCTGACGACTGCTGCCCGCGACTCCACAATGCTGAAACACAATGAAACGGTGAAATATCCTTTGAGCTCATCAGACTCGAGTTTTCATTTCCCCGAGGCGTCTGATCAGCCAAACCAAAGGTTTGCTCATTGTCCTGTTGTTCCTCTGTCCGCGTCACATATCCAGAACGCCGGACTCGGCGCGGAAATGTGGACGCGCCCCTGGTCAGTCCTGATGAACCGTGCAGATTGAGTTTGCAGTGACATTTGCTGCGTTTCATTAGAAGTTCACGGGAAATTGCTGCCTCCACAAATGAAACTTGTGATAATGTTACCACCTTTTGTGCCTTCCTCACAAGACGTGCTGACGGTCTTACAAACTGGCTTTTTTATACACCCACTTGAGAGACGGACTCATAGCTGACTTTCCTTTTGAATCATCCACACCTTTGGAAATGGATACAGCTGTGGCTGTGATTGAACAATGATTCAACTGTTCAAGCCTTCCAAGGAAGAGAATCTGCTGGAAAATTCATGGCAGCCGCAGGCTCAGTGTGAATGCCTTTGTCTGCGCGAGGTCCCAGAGCGGCGCGGGTTCGGGATTGAGCTGAACGGAAGGTTGACCCAGCAATCAGGTGGACGGACGTGCGCGGAATGCGCGCGTGCGCGAAGCTGTTGCGCGCGCGCGCGCGTGCGTGTGCGCGAAGAGGAGGAGACCGATAACTGCAGAGCTCCGGAGGCGCCTCGTGTGTGGGTCGGGGCTGCAGCTGGGTGTCGCGCGCCGGGATCTTCTCACCTCACGCTTCGCGTGTCGTGTTTTGTCTTTCGCTGCTGAAGAAGAGGAAGTTTTGCTGATGTCACACATCCTGATACTTGACTGACACAAAACGTCTTCAAAACCAAACTTTCTCAAGGATGTTCTTGATACATCTTTGCATTTGTTTTCAATGACAGACATGCAGGCTTTCAGGAAACAAATTGGGGACGACAAAAAAAATTTGGCGTGCGATACACAGTGATACTGATCTCTGTGTACTGTAAACAGAAAAGCATGCTTTGATGCATATTGCATTATAATATTCGATTTTACAATGAGCCATTGATGTGAGCACTCCACTTGGGATACAGACACCTCCAGTATTTTAATGTAAAGTATCTGACAGCTATGAGAGGCGCTTTTCAGGAGACGTGGCATGTTCCGTCACTCAGCGGAATACATTACCTGCACGCTGCCCGCTCGAAAACCTCACAGCGGATCTGAAAGGCGATGCTAAACATATATTTGCTCTTAGAAATGGGAGGCAAGGCAATGAGACCTCGGCATCCAGTCAGTGTTTACTGACGAGCTACGGGGTCGACCTTTTGCCTTGGCACTGAACGTCTTCATCCAAAAATTATTGCCTATATTAAAATTATTGTTTGCTGAAAAGCTTTATCATCCAATGCGTGGGCTCAGTTTCATCAGCGGAGAAGTGCTTCCGTACAAAAACTCGCATTGACGGTTTGAGAAGTGGGGAAATCAGTGCAGCGAAAGCGCGGCGGAGGTGGAGACAGGGAGTGGAGACCCTGTGAAATACGCAACGTCTCAATTGAATAGTGGACGGCTCAATTCTGAATATTGCGGCTTTGCAGAGTCACCTCGCACCTCGGGGCAGAGGCAGAACCACCGGCCCCGAGACAGGAAATAGAACATATGAAAATTTATGGAATGTGAAGCTGCATTATCTTTGGTCATATACAAGGGAAATGGAATTAGACGACGAGAGAAGTTCAGCTGGAAATTTATTCATGATAGATTTTGATGAATAGCGGAGGATTTGTGCTGGTGTGTGTGTGCAAAAGTGATGGATTCGTAGCCACCAGAACGAGTTTCTTTGAAGACTCTTGCAGCTAAAGCTGCTCGGATTAATTTCCTTGTGTGGCATTGGATAATCTAATGGTTTAACGATCACATATGTGGAAGTTGGCTGGCTGCAGGGAGTGAGGGCGCGCAGCGTTTTTCGGCGGCGTTTATCTGCCGGTTTATGGCAGTCACAACTCGCCTGAATACCAGGGAAGAGCTGCCAGCCAGGCTCAGGCTCCTCCGCAGTTTGTTGTACTCGAGCCTTTGTTGCAGGATGAATCGATCCTTCTCTTCATACGCAAGCGGAATTTATATTGAAACAGATGTATGCATTTGACAATATGCTTTTGTCGAGTGAAAACGCCCTGTTGTGGGAGCATCGCTGGGGAGACGTTCACAATACGACATCATCATCAGAAGTTTTTGACAGGTTTTCATGATAAATTGTCGTATTTTAATTGATGGGCTGCTGCATACATAAATAACTCACGCTGACATGCGCATGAAAATGCAACAAGCTGCGTGTTGGAATTGTTGGAATTAAACACGTTTGACAAAATGGAATATCAAGCCGACCTGGGATATGAATCTAATCAAACTGCAGTTGCATATGATGGCGATGGTAAGTGTCACACACCACCGTAAATTTTTGCGGCCTCACATTTTTTCGCATTTTTAAAATGCTTCGCGTGCTCAGATTCTCAAAGAGCTGCAACAGGCCACAAATGCCCGCAGATTTGTGAGCAAGAATCACAATCAAATCAAAGTGACCGCAGGCTTGGTCGATTTTCTCGATTTGTGCACGTTTGACCTTTGAGTGCCACTGCGCACACACACGTTGCTTGACGCGCGGCGGTGTCGCATCGCAGCAGCGCCGCCTGGGTGTAGCGGGTTGATGTGGAGCAGCGTGACGAGCCTCCCCGACGACGCCCCGGAGCCGCCCCCGCGCAGCGGCGTCGCGCGCTACTCGCTGTGGGACGTGCTCAGCGCCTCGGCCTCACTCCCGTCGCTCGTCGACGAAGAGCAACTCATGTAAGTTTAAACCCACCGTGAGCGGGAAGTTTGTTGGACACCAGTGAGCGTTCTGACTTCATTCATCCCGTGTGAATGAGGGTTTGTGGGAAATACACTGGAAAGGTTGGGTTTGAACCCAGGAGAATACACGAACTCGATGGGAGAGTTCGCGCCTACCGTTGTGAAGCAGGTTCTGAGAAGCAGGTGCCTGGGAATAGACGATGAAGCTGCTCTTTCCAAAAGTTGGATGGCTTCAAACATAATGTATTGAAGAACTCAACTCGTGTGTCTTATGAAATGTATCGTTGACATTTTCAGGTGGTTCCGGAAAGAAAAAAAAAGTTTCTTTTTTTCTCCTCACCCGAAGCGGGAAAGATTTTCCCACTGATTTCCTCGCTTTTGAAACAATAGTCACCTGTTATGCAAACAGACTTAATTGCGGAAATGGACCTGGGTTAAAACTGTGCTGTCTCTGCAGCAGTTAATCATGGCAATTGTGAGCAATTACACAGATAAGTACAACACTCATGAATATTTTGGATTTCCTGACAGAACAAAACACCACAGGAGATAGGCCACGCAATTACTGTTGTGCAATTATCGTTTTATGGGACTGTTACGAGTTACAGTTGCGAAAACAGGGTGCAGTAATGGTGATGAACTTCTGGTTCAAAAGTGAAATTTTCTTGTTTCTTTCATCGATGCTGTAACGGTCGTCTGTTTTTAGCGTGACTGAAAATTGAAAAACTGTGTCTGATGAAGTCATCCAAATGGAGAAGTTTACAAGTCGGCCTTTGCTTGGCAAAACATACTTGAGGTTTTCTGCTGCACACACAGGCCATGTCAGAGATAACCTGATTTACAATGTTTCACATTTTATTGTGCATAATTTATTGCCGAGACGTTGATAAACTACATGTTTCCTCAGATAATTACACGTTAAGTTCACAGGTATTTTTCAAGTTGCTTCTGAAACTTGAAAAAGTTGAACATGTAAATAACAGTGACTTCTGCGGCCATACAGCGCCCGTTTAGGATAGTTTGGGAAATGCATGTAGGGACACAGTGTGTGGGTCCTTTCACTCAGCATTTACTCGTACGTGTGTTCAGAAAATGTCAACGGACGATCAGAACTTCGCCTTTGCCTTCAAGTCATACTTGAGATTTTTGGAACTGAACAAGTAGAAACCTGTTGGAACCCTTGAGGTTGTGAGGTGTGATGATCGTGACCAAAGTGGAATTGTTGGACCCATTCTTCTCAAGCGCCGTGGTGGCATCGTTGTGACAGCGTCGAGTTGGTTTTGTACTCGGAGTGAAGCGGCCACGAGGAAGTTCTCTCGCGTCGAGGATTTGTTGTCAACTCGTACATTGTCGGCCTCAAGCCCAAAACCATTCAAGCAAGAGTCTCGCAAGAGAGCGAGGATCGCATTCCTCAAACACAAGTCCCATTAACCAGTCATGGAGCTACACTACTGAAGAACACTGCTCTCAGAAGTCACTCGCACCGAGCCAGCATGGACCACGAAAGGTAAAGCTACAAGTTGTAACATTTCTCACAGGATTCCCACGAATTTGCGTGATAATCGGGTGGAATTTATGTGCGAGAGAGAAGATACATCTGACACAGATATTACGAAGTACGGTGTGTAGTGAGAGATCAGGGGTCAGATAGATGCATTGCTGCAGGAGTGATTTACACCGTCGCACTCGGCGTCAGCCTGGGAGGTTGGACCTGAGCTGGATCTGCCTTATGGAGCATGAAATATTTCTGCTGGCACGTTGTGATTACTGCCTGTATCTGTCCTACAGATAAGGTGTTTTATGCGGGTTGTGCCCGGGATTCAGCGTAAACCGCACTTTTTGTCAACTTTGTAATGACTAGGAATCGGCAATTTTGTGTTGAAAACCTTGGAAGGAAAAGAGAAGTGCATGTTTTGGTGTCTGTAGGCCGTTGCTGAGCAGATGTGTCGCTGTTGCTCAGGCAGGGGCTCACAAAACTGCCTCGGGGTGATGAGGGTTCGTTCGTTCGTCTCCGTTTTAATCCGGAATTGTGTGTGCACCAAACACGATTGTCAGTCCCTGACACTTGGAAGCCTGCATGGCATGGATCGACTCGGGGTGGGTGTGACTGATGCGTGTAGGAGACGGTGTTGACAGAAAAGCGATCCGCTGTCACGTCCGATGACGCGCGGCGGCCGCAACACGTGCCCCGCGGCGGCGCAGCGTACACCGCGAGTACCCGAGGGTGGAGCCGCCCTGCACCACCGCCGCCGCCGCCGCGCATTTGGTAATTGTGAAGTGGGTGGGTAGATCCTCCGGCTGCTGCCTGCCCACTTTAAGTACTTTTTGACAAGTTGTGCTGGAATAATAACAGCGCTGTCAAGCTTGGTGGGAGTGTGTGTGTCTGCAAGTGATTAAGAATGGCAGATACATCACTGGGCCCCTTGGAATTCGTGTTGATTAATTGCATAATTGAACAGACGGTATTTTGGTGTTGAATGTGGGTAAAATCTGCTGCAGAAATATGAAAGAGAACACGTATTGATTCACACACTGTTTCTCAAACGCTCAAATTGGGGGTGTTTTCAAGAACGCAGGAGTTGAATACTCTCGCGTTGTTTTCAGTCTTTTTCGAAATGCATGACAAAAAGGTCCTTGTGTGCAACAGCAATGGGGGGGGGGGAGACTGGTTTGGTGGCGTGGCATTTTACCTTCGATGCGGAGGCAGCAAAAGTTTAATCTTTTTTCGTCTCGTTCGTTCCAGCTGAAATTTCACTGACAGTTCCTTGAGACGAGCGCAATCTTTTCCCGAGTGCTCTTCCATGTTGAGACCAATTCAAAGCTTTCGGATAAGTTCGAAGCTTGTAATTTGTTCTTGCAAACTTCTTCCATTCTTTCTCACTGTTTGGCTCAAAGACTCAATTTCAAGCGGATTTCATGGTTAAATTTGGGTGGATCTTCAGAAACGACAAAAGCGCTTCATCTGACAAACATCCAGGGCTCGGCTGATATTACAGGCAATTTTCTGTGATGTACGTGGTTTTCCTCTGTGAAAATCTGAGGACCAATTTTCAGTTTCATCACAACGTGAAAAATATCTGTTCAGTAAAAAGCCCGCAGTAAAGGGAGGCTTGTGGGTAAGTGTGATGAATGGTGAGATTTACAGTTAACTATTTCCCAGTCAAATTTGTCAAAAGCAGAGCTCGATGCGAGGGGGCTTCTTTCAACATTTTGACAACTTCATCACGTTAATGAAATGCCACGGAAGGCACAGGCTGGTTATCAATGGGGGTCTAAACTCGGTGAAAACATATGGGCCTCGGGCTACGTTGAAACAGTAAAAAGTCACCCGACCATTCGGAGAGACGTTTCAGGTTTGATCTGTTGTGGGATCTACCAACCATCAGTCTTTTTTTCGAAGGGTTGGTTTTGAAACATTTGAAAGATTGCACACACAGGGAGCATAACCCATTCGAAAGGAATTGTTGAAACCTTTCGTCAAGAATGGCAACTTCAGAATTAATTTTCTCGAAGAAAAAGTGCAACGAAAGAGATGGAGCAAAGATAGCGTGTCTGCAAGTCGTTTATCAGACGCAGCAGCATTTTATGATGTGTACTGCTCTTCTCAGTCTGGGCGGAAAACAGTACTCCACATTTTATTGCACGCATTATGCAAGATTTTTGTGGTCCATGAGGGTCATAAATGAACCAATACCATTGTTTCTCGCCGCTTATGTCAGAACTGAAGTGGAAATACTTGAACCTGAGACCAATTTTGGAGTCCCTGAAAGCAACTGCGTTTACGTGCACTTGGCTGTTATTATTTTGCTCCACGCTCCTTGTGGACCCCACGGAGCGCCATTTCCGCACCATGAAGCTTTACTGCAGGGCTCGAGTGGGACTTAACGGCAGTTCCTCACTCCATTTGGCTTCTATTCCACACGGCTAGAAACAAAGGTACTTGTCCCCGGCCTGTGAGGCAATTACGAAGCGACGCATGTCAAGAGATATTCCAAAGCGAATGACCCGTGAAACTGGACTTCAAAGCCGGACGAATGTGCTTCGCCTGTGGATGTTTGTTTATCCATTATGCAGCGGCACATTTCCGGGAATTCGGGGCATTGGTACCTGGTCACTTCACACCAGAGTAGCGGGGGTATCGACTTTCATCCACAGCACCGCCCTGGGTTTCCTGATCAAAGAACAGTAGTCAAACAGCGTCATGCGTCTGTGCAAGACGAGCAGGGATTAAGCCACTTAGCGGGCAAGTGGCGAGTACTCTCGATTGCAGTACAATAGGAGGCTCAGTGGGAATTGATAAGGGAGGCTTCAGAAGTCGGACGCCCCGCGGGGGGACGCGGGTCAGCAGAAGCGCACTCCCGCACTCCCGTTCCTGCAGAACAGCGTTCCTCTTGCGCGTGGTTCCAGCTGGGCTGCGTGCCTCTCTCGCAGACTCGCCTGTTTGATAATAACGTGAGAACTCCGAGGTGCTGAGAGACAAATTGAACGTCGGACGCTTCAGTGCTGAAAACGAGTTTGACAGATGATGGCAGGGCGGCTTTGATTCCAAATCATCTGGACAATACCATCAGGCCTTCGTCAAAGTGAGTCTGAAAGGGCGCGGCTCTCTGCAACACGGGACAAAGAACAATGCGCCCAGGGGTCGCCTGATGGCTGCCCTCCGTGCAGCAGGGGTTAAGTGCGTGTTAATTACTGACCACCTCCCCGTCTCGCCACACCTCAGTGACTGGCTCCACTTCTCCATTTCACATACAAGTGAGTACCGCCCCCGAACCGACTCAGCCGCGGTAAATGTGAGCCTGACCCGCTTTGATGTGTGCGCGCTGTAGCGTGCGTCCAGCGCACGGGAGCGGGGCGCGAGCGTGAACCAGCGTGGCACACACCTGCAGGAGGCTGGGAGAACAGGATGTGAACATTTCGCACGCAGCCCGAGTGAACAAAACGACTACAAGCAGGACTATTCGTCAGTCTGGAAAGAGAAGTATCGTTGAGTACTTACGGATTAAGCAGCAGCTATTTGTGGGGAATTAGTTGGAGACTTGATGCAGCTGGATGGATATCAGCACATTTCCAAGGTAATGATCTGCCATCGGTTCTCTGAATTGATGTAATTTTCGTGGGTAAAATAAGCTCGCGCTGAAAATGAGCAGCCTCAAGTCACGGGGAAGTGCCACAGACGTCAGAAAGCACTTTCCGGACCAGCTGACTCTTCTCTACTCGTCAGGACAGTTGAATTGTTCTCCAGAAAGCCATTACGAAGCTGTGGAACATTTGGAAATACGAGACAGCTGTTGTGCAACGTGAAATGCTCCAGTGTGGTTTCCGTGAACGTTGCACCCTTGAGATCTCCAAAGGCGTGGCCTGTTCATTTTGCTCCGGAGACTCCTTTTCCTTGCACGTATTCTGTCGCTTGAGACTGCGATGTGGGGGCAGGGGTCTTGCTGAACGTTGACTCGCAACTCTGTCCTGACCAACGAGATTGGGTCCTGACTTTTCCGGAGTAAAAATGCAACTTTTTCGGGCTTCGTCCGTGTGACGAGGCCAAACGTTCATCATACACAGCTGCAGTGTGAAAAAGGAGGAAGTGTTCAGCATGGAACAGTTACATCTCGTGCAGGGCAATCATCAACCCACTGCGCTTCGCTAAACACATTTCTGGGATTGAGCGAATTTCTGGGAAGAGTGGTTGAGCACGAAGACATTTAACTGGCAGGAGAGAGGAAGGTCTGGTGATTAGATTACGAGGCCTTGTGTCCACAGAGAAGCCCAGTCGAGGCCCCAATGTCAATATCTGGGAAGGATGCCGATAATTGTGGGGAAGGAGAGGGAATCAATGCTTCGTCAATACACTTTGTCAACGCATACTTCAAGTATGCTTGTCAAATATGACGGCTCTACCTCCGGTTCTCGCTGAATTGTGGGTCAATGATCTGAAAATATCCGTGGGTTGGTTTAGTTTGTTGGCAGAAAGGACCTGTGTGAGGTGAGCCTCCGCGGCGGGCCATGAAGTGATGGCCTGTTGTCATCCAATCCACTTCGATCTGTCTGCGGACCGACATCAGAACACAAGAGCGTCTTTCCGCGATGCTCAGTGATGTGATCTTGGGTGTGAAAATCACTGCGATCTCCAACGAGTCATGTGCCAAATCTTCTTTCAACTTTGTTTTCATATTTGTCAGGAGGTAGATAAAATTCTTATCAATCTGATTTCCTTGTCTTGTCGAAAAAACTCGATGATGTTCGGCAAGACTCGGGTTGCTGCTGCACCAATGTGAGTCTCATTGTGCTGCACAAACAAAACTCACTTCACAAACACCGACCTTTTGTGGCAAAGAAGACCCGATCAAGGCAAAGCAACCTTGCCGTTTGAAACGGAATACGGTACGTGTGTGAAACAGCAAAACATTCTTCCTGTGAAGGGACCTTCCGTACGAGGTGAGATCGCACGTCCAGAGTTTGACCGGCAGCCTGCAGTAGCAGTACACAGAGAAGCTGCAAGCTGTATCAGTTCGCATCCAGGGTCCTGCTCGGCCTTCACTCGTGCACTGTGAATTTCAGAAAGGTGCAGGAGACAAGGAGAAATTTCATGGCCTTGCAAGCCACTTACCATCTGCATGCGTGGCGCGCATAACAAACTCGAGTCAATAGGTTCAGCAGGCCTTAAATTTCATACGTGTGGTGCCCCAATTGCCAGATCGGTGGCACAGTTCCCTAAATTTGCACCTGTCAGCAATGGCAAGTGATCAACTGGGATCTGTGGCACTGATCTGGCAATTGGGGCACGTTGGAAAACGAGGGGACGTATTTGCTGAACCTCCGCAATGATGCCCAAACAGTTCTACCAGCAGTAAATACGAGAAATCCTGCTAGACAGCTTGAGGGAGCGACGCTTGAGGAGTGTCAGTGCTGTCAATGTGTGTCCACGAGCCCTTACAGCTTCCCTTTTCAGTCATTTCGTCCAAAAACTGGACGACAAACCAAGTACACAGACCAACACCAATCTTTGTGACATGCACCAGGAACAACAACTGACCAGCAAACGCCAACACAAAACAGACGATAAAGTTTCATTGGGCACACGACAAGCCCAATCATAGTCATCTTCCTGTTTTATGTTTCCTATCAATATTTGGCTTGGCTTGGTGCCTTTTGCAATCTTTACGTTTCTCAGCAGCGCGCCGTCGAGTATCATCAGCGCAGGTGGCAGTGCAAAAACGCCAAAGGTGTGGGAGTGCAAAACTAGTGTTCGCACAATATTAATTTCGCAGAAGGAACGTTTTTCTGGCATCTTCTCTTGTTCAGAAAAATGGCTCGTTTGCGAAAACCACGAGAGTTGAGTTTTCGCTGCGTCGCCTTTTCTTTTCTGTGGACGTTTGTTGGTTGGCATCTCTCGAACACAGAGTGTCATTGAAAACTCGTTGAGAAGAAATCCAACACTACAAACCTTTCACTGGCAGTGTCAGTTTCTGGACATCTTACAAATCAGACTTGCTTTGTGAGGGAGAGATGGTCATGTGGATGAGATGAAGGTACAAAAGCTGGGTTGTGTCAGGTGATGATGTTCTCACAAGCGGCACTGCTCAACGTTGGTGTTGGAGACTCTCGTGTACTGTGCCCCGAATGCGTCTCCGTGTGCATGCGTGGTGTGACAAATATTTACGGTGTGTTTTGTGAGAAATTCTCTGTACAGAGCGGAGATGATCAAACGCGTGTCGATGGGGAGGAACAAAAGCGCGCTTGCACGCACGAGGTTTCGCATACGACACCCGCAGTGTGAAGTTTCATGCAAAAGGCAAACACGCAACCACCAATTCTGATGAAAATTTTAGCAATGCTATTCACGTCCGAAGCCCAGATATTGCTCGTCAAAGAAGCCTCGGTGAAAGCGAGTGAATTCGCCGTGGATGTGAATCTGGAAATCTGCTCCGCGGACGGTTTTATGCTTATTGATCAACGGTCTCCTCTTTTCGTGGTGACTGCTGCATGGCTTTGCACCGATGGCTGTGACATGCTGACTGTGCAGGAATGCGTGTTGTGGTTTTCTATATTCCTCTGCTGACCACATGACAGAGACGGATGGGCAACAAAGCCCTGGCTATTAATTTACAAATCTAAAGAACTCTTGACAATGCCAATGGTGACGCTGTCGGAGACGTTTTTGCAGTATTTTCACACACGATGCACTGTTGATGCGATTGAAGCTGGAGACGGAAGGTGGTTTCTCGCGAAGCAGCATGAGCAGCTGTTTGCAGCTGCATGCTCGTAATGTCTTTGGGATTGAGAGAAGTGACATTAACTCCTATTGCAGGAGGAAGTATTAAGAAAATAAGTGGCGTTGTCGAGCGCTGTTGAATGCGTCGTGTCCTTTGTGAGAAGCCGTGTCAGTTGACAGTGAATGGAAATAAAGGGATTATGACAATCAACATCAAGTGACATTCCGACACACCGCGGCAACATGCAGTGCACGCGCTTTGATACCACGTGAATGGAAGTGTGCGACAACAGTTCGATGTCTTCAGGAAGGAGGCAACAAAAGGAGTTTTTCAGGTTGTCACTGGGCGTCACTGGTTCTCTTGGGGTTGTTGGGAGAGGCAACGCACGACAAGCGCACATGCGTTTGGGCACAAAATTTGACAACACAACACTTTGAAAATTGTGTCTGTCGTAATTGGGGAAGTTGCTGGCAGAGTAATTAGCAGATTAGTGTTGTGTTCCGTTGAGCGAGAAGTTAATGTTTTCACTGAAGACATGGCGACGCCTTACCACGTCAAGAACTGATGCCCAGGGTGGTAAAATTTTATCACTACAAACTGTGGTTTGCAGCTCTTCGCACGTGGAATTCGTGGTGTGTGTGTGTGTGTGTGTGTGTGTGTGTGTGTGTATATGTGTATGTGTGTCTCACGGGGTGCGTAGACGTAGCGAACTACCAACATTGGAGCAATGAAAGATCCGCAATGCTTCTTCAGACAAGTCGTCTGCAACTTTCTGAAATCAAGATTCGTGCCACCCGTGTGGAGACACAAGTTCTCGTAGATCTTGAGTTGTGTTTGAGCCATGCCAGCTTGGGTTGTGCTCCAGTACAATGAAGTAAAGAGATCTGAGAACCGAGTACATTGTAAGATTACATGCCTTGGCCGTTCAGTGCATTTGCTGATGATTGTGTGCCTTCTCGTCTCATCATCTGTGCAGGGAACAATCACCTGTAACGATTGCAAGTCCCGCCATCGTACAACCAACATCACTTTCATCAAGGCAACCACAATTCCTCTGCAGCGGTGGCCTTAACATTCCCTCATGAACAACAAGTGCGCTGGGCTTTAAGTTGCCATTAATGTAAATAGAAGATAAAGCTGCTGCTGAGAACGACGGGGCTTTTGATATTGCAGTGTAGCTGAAAGTATGCAGCGGTTTGATCAAGGTCGCAACCGCATCAGTCAATTTAAATTGAGCCTTTATTGGCTTGAAGGAAACTACAGAGCACCATTTTATGGTGTCTGCGATTGTTAACGTCATTATCTGCAAAATGAACAGTCAACAGCTGCCTGAAGGACATGCCTCCTGTGAAATTCTAGTCAGCAGCATTGTCTGACAGAATACAAACACGTCTTTGCTGGCAAAAGGGATGGATCGCTGAGGGAAGCGCGGGCAAGTGGAAATCTGCAGCTGGCAGCTGAGTGTCTCCGCTTCTCCTGTGCACGGTAGTATCTGCAGGACACAGGACATACGTGTGGTCAATGACGGCATTGTGCATTGTCCTTTGAGCGTGGTGATGCCACAGTTGAATCAAGAAAATGCATTAACTTTGCAAATACCTTCCCTTTTTCACTCGCACGACATCTCTTGCGGCAGGGAAAGGCGTTTCTCAGCAGATAGCACTGTGACATTTAATGCCATTAGCCCAGGCTTATTCGTCTTCCAACGCAGAGTTAGTTCTGCAGGAACAGCAGTTTTGAGATTCACTCCACATCAAAAGCTGTTTCGGAGCTGATACCATTGCGAAATATGTGAAAACATGTTGGAAAAGCTGCTAAGTGAGAGGAATCGATGCATGAGGAATATTGCATGTCAAACATACTGCAGAAAGAATAACAGAGCTCGGCTCTTGCAATTAGATGCAATCTTTGCGCTAGTTTGGCTCACATACTGCAGAGAGTGAATACTGCGTTGCATTTTCAGTCTGTTGGTGGGAGTCGGAAACCCAGACGACGTAGCGTTGTGAAGTAGCCACTTGACTCTCACATACGTGGTTTTATGGAAGCTGAGCGGAGGTGTCAAGTACAAGATTGTTGTCGACTTTCTGATATACGGCGTACGAGAGTGTAAACCTATCTGATAAGTGTGCACGCTGGATCAAGCAACGTTTAACCCCCAGGCGAATCCGCCCAGCGCGCAGAGAAAATGTGTTCGGCGAACTGACCTCTTGCCGGGAACTTTAACTGCTCGATCCTGTTGCACGCGCCTGCAGTTGGTCGGCTGCTGTTGAGGAGGAGGGGAAGGGGCTGCACCGAGTCCTGAGGAAAAAAGATACAAATGCAATTTGCAGGTAACAAACGAGCAAACAGCCGTGTGCAAGGGATTCTCAAACTGGATTTGCAGATTGCTAAACGTTGTGCGGCCGCGATGAGTGTCAATAGAACCTACTTAGTGAATTAGTAACTTTGACTTTGGACCCGATTGAGCTCCACAGGTGGAAATTGGAAGGGATTAACCAGTGGAGATTACGATGTGAGATGTTTATGCGGATGAGACATGGATAACATGTGGATTACACCCTGATAATGATCGCAGTGGATTGATAACCATGAGTCGGTAAGTTATTTCTGTTCATCAACCCAACTTCGCTGTCACTTTGGTTTCACGCTTGCTGTGCGAGAATTCTCGTGAAGTAGAATTCGTCACTGGACTGACGAAGAACGTTTCAGCGATTTCGAGTAGGCGTCCTTGACCAACAAACTATTGTTGTCGCTTGAATTGTATCGTCCGATTTTGTTTCCCAGATGTTTTCCGAAATATGCTGCTTCTGCAGCTTCGGACTGCACGATTCCAGGCCTCGCCAGCCAAGGAAATTAAAGCGACATATTGTTTTTCATTGTCTCGAGTTCATGAGACACCAGAGCAACTTTACTGCGGCGGAGGATGTTTATGAAGTGCTGGTGATACACTGGGGGAAAATTTGTCCAAGATGACAAACATTGCAAGTCTGGAAAATTGGGTTGAAGCAATTCACCCAGTTCTTTTTCTCAGATTCATACATTTTTCAGAAAGAGAAACAGTTTTCGCTCGTGACCAGTAAATTCGAATCACAGGGTCCAGAAAAAATTTCCTTTCTTGATTGTGGTTTTGAGTTTGAAAATACGAACCTGGCATGGCACAGACGCCTTTGCGGTGGTGGAACGTGACAGAGACAACGACCTGTTGTCGACTCGCGTCATTGTGCGAGAAGAGCCACTTGTGTCTGTGAACCGCATGGAAGAAAGAGCCAGATGATTAGTGACATTACGATGTTGATTGACATGTGAAAAGTTGAAAACACCTGAAAACACGCAAAGAACAGATTTATTTCCGCCAACCTGTTACCTCGGCCTGTCATTGTCGCGGAGAAATCCGGTTATTTCCTCTTCCAATTGCCGTTTTATTGATTTGCACACAGGAAGAAACAGGGTACAAATTATGGAGATAATTTTGGGATTGCAGACGCTCCAGACGTGGGAGGGAGACACAAATTTTAACGACCACTTCAGGAGGCGACAGGATATTGTGTCTGACCCGGGTTTTATGTGCTCGTTTTGAAAAACAAAGCTCATCAAACATACTTTGGGAGCTCTGTGTCGCTTTATCTCGAAGCTGAGTCGTGATACAGTGATATGATGCAGTCGTCTCGTCTCGTTTATGGAGGGATTACCTGCAAATCACATATCAATACTGCAGCAATCACAAATCAATTCATGTGAGCGCCTTTATTCCCGGACTGATCCTGAGCACTGGAATGTAGAGATGGCTACAACCAGGCACGTGCACGTTTCCAAGCAATGAGAAAACGTGGTCAAGGTCCAATGTACCCGTTGCAAATCTTCATTCCCTGAATGTGTGTATTCATGTCTGGACGTCGTCGACTGACCGTTGTCTCCGCGGACTCTTGCAGGGCCGCTCAGAAGCTGAACATCAAGTCTCACCGGAAGAAGAAGCAGCATGAGCGCGGCGGCGTCGGGGACGAGGAGCGCGGCGGCGGCGCCGGCTTCCCGACCAACTTCAGCGCCGTCATCGCGGCGCACCCGCCGCCCACGCCGCCCGGCCTCGTGCGCACCGGACGCATGCAGAACCCCGGCACCGGCAAGGTACGTACACACGCACGCGTACCCGAACACCACACACACGCACACGCGCAACAAGTACGCCACTCGCACACACACACACACACACACACACACACACACACACACACACGACCTTTCCGACGCCCAACTTCAGTCCAAACGTGAAACGTTGCGGGAAGCGTCCACATTTCCTTGAACCACACCACATGCCTTCTTCATGGCGCGACGATTGTGTCTGGCAGCTCAGGAGTCCCCCTATGTCAGGCTCAGTCGGTTCCAGCGAGGCTTCCTCACACCTGGATGTGTCGCGAGTGCGCAGGGTTTGCGACAGCGTTCACACGTGGTCCCGAATCAAGACTTCCTCCACTTGTTTCTTGACACGACGCCACAGTTCATCTGTTGGTGCCGAAATCACAGGGATATGACCTGTGGTCTTCTTTTAGCAACCTCTTAGTTTTATCACACCTCGCCAGTGATATCTGGGAGCCTGGGAAATCGGCCTGACATTTCACGTGCTCTCGTCAGCAGCAGCAGAGGAAGGAACTGGAAACAGTTCTCTGCAACAGATCTGGAAGGACTTGATTTACGAGTGCAGATAAATAACGTCTTGTAAAGGTTGTACTTCTATCAGCCAACTATCACCAGGAAAGAGCACTGGCAACTGGTGGGAAAAGAACCAGAATTTAATTAGTGGGCTGGACAAGTAGACAAGCTGTAAACTGAATCTGAAGGCGAGAGGAGGTTGTGTTGTGAAGAACGCAGAAGGTGATGTATGAGGTAACTCCTTGTATCTTGCAACCTTCTCCGGAATGAACGAGTGAAAATTCCCCAACCCCCACTTTTCTGCCCCCCCCCCCTTTCTGACAAAGATCACGATTTGTCTACCTGAAGAATTTAGCGCTGTGCGTGTCTGCTAAGTCCTTCTGGTGGTGTCTCCACATTGACGGAGATGCGTGAACGAAGAAAAAGCAAAGCAACTGTGGAGTGTTGACGGGATGCAACGTGCGTCGGTTCACAACGTGATGAAGCAGAAACGTGACCCAGTGAAACCCAATTAAGAGAAAAGCCGTTTGATTGAGAACGTGCGCACAGACAGATGAACCGGCGCAGCGAAACCTGCAAGATTTATCCCCTGTGAAATTGTTCAGGAAAGCAGCGAGCGAAAGGAGAGAAAGGAAGAAAGGCGAGAAGTAGCCAGGTAATGGATTGATTCGTGGTCGACAGCTTCACGTGTTGAACTACGGGGGATAGACATCAAAACGAGCGGATTAACCTTTCTCATCGCCGCCCCTTTTTCCTCTCACAGCGTCAAGTTCCACGTCTCCCAGTGATGTTCAGACGCACTTGTCAACACCTTCCTCTCTGGCGTTGCACGCCGTCCCAATTATTTAATGGATGCCGAAGCCTCCGTCTCTGATCGTCTGCAGCGCCGCGCGTCTGGCGTCGGTGTCCGGGCGGCGATCACGGCTCGCTGGACGGAAACGAACATCGCTCAGCATCGCTCCGCGGCGCTGGCGCCACAACTCAGAACCTCCTCGCGGAAAACAGTGACCTTCTGATGTGAGAAGCGCAGCGCCTCTTTTTTGCGAAGTCTGCATGAAGTGCGCACCATATTCATTGATCGCCCCGATCGAGGCTGTTCGCTGGGAAGGCCTCATTCCGACCCTTCAGGCGTGAAGAAATCCAGTTTTTTTTGCGGGGCTTAGAAAAAAGTTGAGGAAGTTGAAAACACTGGCCTTGTATCAAGCACACCGCAGAATAACCATCTTTCTGAGCAGGAAAAACATCTTGAGCTTGCATGAGGAGGATGTTGTGCAGGCAGAATCGCTGAGGCTTGATTGACGTTGACTTTTGTCCAGGTGGTAAAAATTTCATCAAAGTTTGGTGTTGGAGGAAAAGACTTCTCACTTCAGAATACTTCAGATGAATTGGTTTTCTCTGTGTGGTTTATACTTGACACCCCGTCCTCTTGTGAGGCGTCGGAGATGCCTGGATTGCCAACAATCCGCTCCCGACGGTGAAAGGTTACATCTCTCCGGTGGATGACACGCTGATAGATAACTTGTTGATATTGATTAGTCCCACAGGAGAAGGCAAACTCTTGCCAAGAAACATCGTGAGAGGTGATGAAAAAAGTGGATGTTGGAAGATCAAGCTATCAAGCTCTGATGCCTGCTTGAATAAGCACCCTCGTATGTAGAGGATTTGCAAACGGGGCTAATTTTTGCCGAGAGTTACAGTGGAGATCCTCACCTTTTTCCTTTCTTCTGTGAAGTGTAGCTGCCGATGATAAATGAGCCTATTTGTTTCAGCTTTTCACAATGTTAGCCTCTCTCATCACTTATTGTTTAGCAAAGGCCTGAGGTCGGCAGCCGATGGTGATAGAAGTGAAAGGTTACATCCCCACATACTTGGCACAGGCGTTGGCAAATTGATCGTTTAAATGGGTTATCACGGGGAAATGAACTGATGAATACTTTGGATATCTCGGAGGAAAAAACAACAAATTGTTGGATTGGGTTGCTCGTTGTGGTGAAAGTAGATCCCATTTGAGGAATTGAAACAATTTCTTTCTGTTCAAACCGGAAGCAAAACGAAAAATGGCAGCATCGGCGATGTGTGATCCTCCGCTTCTCGAGATCAGCGCCGTTTCAATGTTCTGCTCGAGCTGGGTTGACTGCACTAACACTTGGAAATTTTTTGTGAGAATAATTTCGTGGGGAATGCTAATTGCTCTGACATTTTCAATAATTGGAGAGAACGCTTATTTTCTGACTGAAATAGCACACTTGCAAAGCACGAATAGAATACCTGCTGATCTCCAAACAGAAAAAAAAAGAAAAAGAAACACAGAGAATGTTAATTGAGTTGACATTGTCGTGAAAAGAAGCAGAAACATGACGAGTTTTTCCCACGTGCCAACAGTCTTAGTACTTTCAGGACAGAGAGAAGTTCTGACGGGTTCAGATGAGATTTTCTTCTGCTGCGATGTTTTTGCAGTTCCTGAACAATGTTCTCATGGATACAGGAAGCGCGCACTGTTTGCATGTTCCTGAAGCTTTTTCTCTCAGCTTTGACAAAAAGTTGTACGCAAGTATCAAAGAAGCGAGACTCGACGTCGGTAGATTCCTCAGGTGCCTCTTCACGTTGTTCGTGTCTGCTACAGATTGCAAAAAGTTTCGAACAGGCACTGACATTTGTGTGAGGCTCAAAAGAGACGTTGAAGGTGCTGAGGAAAGATAAAAGTAAGTGCTGAGCGCTCCACAATGACGACTTGGCCTCTGACTCGCTGCAGCTACTTTGATGCGTCTCATGGTTTTCAGAGAACGTGCGCAGGAAGACATTCTTGCAAAGGACAGTTTGGCCTTTGGGCCTCAAGAAAATGCTCTCTGCGTTCGAACCTGTGTATCAGGATAATAGCCCAAACGTGTTTTCTCCGTTTGTATGTTTTGAGGTCCATTTGATTTGCAAGTTACCGCAACGAGAATGTGGAGGCTGGAAAGTAGGTCATCCCGAGGTGTCCTGGGAGCATGGTCTCGTGTCACGGACCAACAAAGGGATCGGTTTGTATGTCGGAACCTTCTTCACTGCACAGACGCAGAGTAATTGAATCTGTCATTTGCAGCCCTCTGCGTTTCTCGCTGATGTCTGGGTCCAGGGGATCTCATGTTGGGGACTCCTCTCTCCTCCATTGTCTCTCAAAGTGCTGGTGGAACTGCATCAGACCAGAACCTGAGTCAGGTCGACCTGCATTGCGATGCAAACAATGACTATCCGAGGTGACCTTGTCCTGGACGGCTTGACCTCCTCTCAGAAGTGGGTCAGTGATGAATCCACGTCCATCCCATCTTGAGGCAAGGCAGACATTTGGGCAGCTTGACCTTTGGTTTGAATTATTGATGCTGAGGCCCTGCTGCACAACATTTTCCCCTGTTGCTTTTGTTTGATCCCAAAATGTATTGACAAATTCACAAGCGGTGTTGAATGAATCACTTTTTGAAGAGGCGACGCAACAAGCGATGGATGATGCAGGGCCCACCACAGCGAAGAGCCCATATCAATAGCTACTCTCCTCCGGGCTCTGAAAGCGGAACAGCTCAATTGCTCACCCGGGGTTTGATATGTGATTGTTGCTTGCTCCATTGTCTTAGTAATTTTCCATATCTACGTCGGGTCGGTCCAGACAAATTGCCTCGACGAAACTGATAAGGGAAAATTGGCAAGAACAAACGGACACGCTGCGTCCATCAGTGAAGCTGGTGAATGAGCCGCACTGAGCTCCTTTGACAAAAACGGCGGCTGAATGAGGCAGTGTTGGCTTAAAGCACGGGCTGCAAACACTCGCAAGTAGCAATTTCTTTCTGGTAGATAAGAGCGCTGCCGGTTATGGTTGACGGGGAGATAAGAGGGCGATAAGGCCCTGAGTCACCCCCGGATGGCTAATCCGAGGATCGCCGCACTAATCCAGACTGTTGCTCCGCCAGATTGAACTCACTGCTGCTCTGTCCCATCTGTGCTGCGAGAGGGGCCTTCTTCAACTTGAGCATTCAGATGTGTCCAGATTGTTGACCGACTGTTGAATTTTATCAGCATTAGTTGGTTGCGAAATTCTGCTTGTCACTTTCGTGTGTATGTCATTGCATCAGGCGACAGTTGGGTCAGGTCTTCGAGAAACCCTCATTGGGGTTCACAACCCTGGTGAAATCTGATCACCTCGAGGCACAGATCAATTTTTGTAGGAGGATTACCCCGAAACCAACAAGTTCGATTTTTTATTTTCTCCAGTCAACACGGAGGTGGTTGTGTCTCTTCTCGCCCACGGGATCCATGTCCCTGCAATTGTCCCAACAGCGGACTGTCACTTTTGGTCAGGGTCCATGTAAAGCGAGACAGCCACGTTAAGCCCTTGGCTTGAAGGAATGCATGTGAGTATTGATTCAGCGAGTGTTGAATTGCCTTCGAGGCACTTTGACAAAAGCATTCCAGTACACGGGCAGAGTCACCATTAAAGCCTTGTCGTGAGTGGGCGAAATCCAAATTGCACTCCAGTCTCAAAGTAACTCTTGTGCGCGGGAGGCATCACAGGGACTCGCTCCAGCTTCATGTTGCGCCGGCTTTGAAAAGCCTAAACTGAGCCTAAAACGGGAAATGAGGCGCAAACAAGGCTCTTAAGTCTTCAGAACTTTTGTCGTAACATGATCGCTAAACGCCGGAAAAAAGCGACACATTGTAAGAAGTCTAGAACTTGAAACAATCTGAGCGCTTTGCACACTGACGCAATCGGAGGTTTTTTGCGAAGTTTTTAGGACTGAAGACCCGCTGATGTCAGTCAAATTGCAAGAAATCCTCTTGTAAAGCAGTAGAGATTCGCAGTCGTCAAATGTGTGGTCGTCGGCGACCCGCCGCCATTCATAAAGCCAATTATGAGCGATCGCCTGCCACCTCGGTTCCTTTAAATGACTGCACATTATGGCGGATCAAAACACGATCAACATCAATCTAAGACGGGTCGTAATGCCACCGCGGCAGTAGAGCCTGCTGCTCCTCCTCCTCCTTCACTCGCAGTCAGCCCTGCTTGCCTGTATCCACGGAAGGCAGCACTGCGACCTCGTTACCATTGCCTCGGCTCATTTCAAGCCCGACTTGTTTCTTGCCCGATAATCCGGCGCAGCTCGGGCAGTGACAAGGCTCCGGGTCAGGGTGTGCGTTCTCGTCGGTCCGGAACGCTGGGTGGTCTGCTCCAGACACAAAGACCCTCATTATGCGGGAATGTTGCTGTCCGTTGTGTCCTTGATTGGTGCACGGGGAAGAATCCTGAAGGGCTCAGGAGGCCCCGGCACAACGAGAACTTCCTAAAGTGGGTCAGTTTGGAGAATGATGTCTGCGTCCCTCACCAGCCTCATCGAGCAGCAGCAAATCGTACTTCTGGGGTTTGGGGCACAATCAAAAGTTTGGGACATATTTTCTACAGAATCGGTTTCAAGTGTCATGAACACGGACATTGGGCTTCTTCTCACGGTCATAAAATCTGCAGATAAATACAACCAAAACGCACATGTGGACGAAACTTCTGTGTCAAGAAGCCACAAACCCACAGAAAGGGGAAGCAATAAAATATTCAGCGCTGCATGTGGAAATCTGGCTCAAGGAAATTGCGGTAAATTTGAGTCATCCCGTGGGGTCAATAGACGCCGGACACCGCGCTATGGACCCGCTTGCCTCTTTGCCTCCTTCACGAGGTTCGCAGCCTTTTACAGCTCAACCGTGTTGAATCCAGATTAATCCGGGCCGAGTCCATTCACCATCTGTTGAGTGCCCGGCTCCAAGTGTCCGGCGCCCCCGAGTGAAATTAGTGGCCATAATTCAGCTTTGGATGGCAGTGGTCATTACGAGGGGTCCCCGCAGAATCACACTCTGCTTAGCCATTCCTATCAGAAGCCTTCAGTGCGGGGCTGGCAGGGGATATAATTAACCCATTGTTGATGGAGCGGGATTGACATGAGCGAACTCACAGCCCGGGATCGAGCTGACCAGTCCCTGAGGAGGAGTCCAGTTCCACGACCGCTGAAATGGGGTCAAACCTGAGAACCTGGATCACGTCTCACTTGATCTCTCTCAGGGAAGCATGAATGCATTCACACACCTCAGCGTCACCTTTTCATCTGTTACTTGTGGCCAGTACTTGCTGTGCTCGAGAGGCTCCTCAGGTCCTGTCGGCACTGCCCTGCACAATGTCATTGACAGTCTCCGGATCGAATATCGCGCTTTCCGTTCTCCGGAAGTCAGGCGCTGACCACTTGACCTCGTCTGACCAAGAACAGGGAAACAGCCTCAAAATTGAACCCAGTACAATCGAAGGATCAAACAAATCGTTTGAGAGAGTGTTTGATCTGTGTTGAGATGGATATGTTGCTGGTTCATTATTCTCCACTCTCAACTCTTTTTCTCTCAAACTCGTACAAAGCTACTGTGCACACACCCTCAGCGTTGAGAGTCCTGTGCATTTGTTGTGCAACACCTGCCGATACTTTTTACTCTGTCTTTCTGATTATGCAACTGCAATCTGCATTTTAATCAAAAGCTGTTGAGGAGAATCTAGCAGCTTTTGAAGCTGAGGGATATATGACTGAAATTGCAGATGTTCAGCATCAGCATACGAGATTTCGTGACATAACATCTGCTTTACGCCACTGTCCCAGACATCTGCGTGCCCCCCTTGGCAAACGCAGGCTCGCAGGCTTTGACACAAATGGATCTTGCAAAGGAAATCCGAGGGACATTGTCCGCTGCAGTAACGATGTCGGTGCTTTTGTGGAGAGATTTAGCGTCATCACTTGTGTCTTAACGAGTCGTAATTGCACATGAGGGCGGCCGCTGCAGCGCCGAGCGAAGGTGACAAATCTCATGTTTGTGCAAATCTAAATGGCACTGCGCGGGCAGGACACAATGGCTGCAAGGTGTACTCAATGGCTGCGGTATGCAACACGAACCACAATGGAGCAATCCACATGTTGCTGAGCCATGTATCATCCGCGTCAGATTTGTGTCCCCAGCGGCTACTGGAGGGTGCGGCGCACTTTCCTCAATAAAGCGCGTCCTCCGCGCCCGAGCCCGATCCCCTGTTGAGTCATACTCGGGGTCACAAGTCACCAAATTCTTGCCGTCTCTCAGCGCTAATAAATCAAGTTGGCAAGATACAAATCATCTGTGGCAAGATGAATATTTCATGGTGGCACTGCTTCATGACTGCATTAATCTTTTGCCTCACTCTTCACAGTCTGGATTAAATGGTGGAGCGGATTCGGGATTCCGTTTGCCCTGCAGCGTTTTGGTGTGTCCGTCTGATCTGATGCACATGTATGAGAGGGTGACACGACTTGATTGCTCCGTATCCCTCGCGTTCACCACCAAATATGGAAGAGCAAGTTTTACAGTACAGTAGCGTTGCCTGAACAAGTGAGACTGCAGTGCATATGTGAAAGGAAAATCTTGCATCAGTGATTCCATGCTTATTTCCTGGTATTTTCGCTTCCTTCAGCAGAAGAGATTCCATTGTAGGAACATCAGTGTAAGATCCAGGCAGAGATTCGATGTTTCTGCATGCGTTTCTTGTCTCCAGGTTTCAAAGCGAAGCAAGCTGCAGCGTCACTGCTGTCGATCAATAGGTTCAGAAGGTAAATTCACTTTGCATTCTTGAACGACTCGCTTGCTTTTATCCACGTGTAATGTCCTTGTAGTATCGAGGCAAGATGAGGAGCGCTTATTTTACTTATGTGCTGCACTTGCTTTGATAAGAGCGAGAAGAAGAAGGTTTTTCAATTGAATCACGTAATGTGCCCGTAATGTAAGATCCCTCCATCTACGGCAGGCTACATCAAGGGATAAAGTTGCAAACAGACACGGGGAAGGCAATTTCATACAGTGCAGATGAAGTAGTAAAAGCTATTATTTGCAGTGCAGAGATCTCCGTGTTTGGACTTGTGTCGGGTTTATGGCAAATGCAAACTCATTTGACAGTCTGGAGTTGGGGATTTTATTGAAGTCTTGTCCACACGGCGGTGAAGGCATCGCGCTGACCTGATTAAGCCGTAAGAAGTGATTACATGAGAATCGCATCAGGAGGACATTGCTCCTTCGGCTGTTGGACGTCGTGCGGGTCGGGTGCGTTGGTGTCGTCTTCATCAGATCCACCTTCATTAGAGTCGCTGCAGTTGCGTCCACGTTGCGAATTGTTGTTCTGAACAATGTGGCCCGTTTGTCCTGCACGAAGTCGTGCGAGGAGAAATTTTTATACTTTTCTATATCAAATCTGTGATTCGAAAACGCATTTTTACGTCGCAATTTGCTGGTTTATTTCCCAACGATTCCTCGCAGATTGCGCCACGCTTGTTGCAAATTGCGTTTTCGTGGTGAATGCAATTTCCCTCCCCATGCTGAATGGGTACAATTCAGTTTGATCATGTGAAGCTGCATTCTTCTGTGTGGCGAACCAGGGCAGCCACTTGTCAGGTTCTATCCATAACGGGGAATATCACTGAAGGCTACATGCCTTTGTCCGTCCCCAGACCAGACTCCCGCTCGCAGCAGCATGTATTGGAATGCTTGGCTTACTCGATGGAACCGACGCCAATAATGACTTGTAATCTGAGCCGCTGTAATATTTGACAAAATGACCTCTTGTGTCGTGACGAATCAGCGTTTGGCCGGATCAGAGTTTCCAGATGAATAGCGCTATTGATTGCCAACTGATGCCTTGAGACTCGGCGACACACAACAGGCTCCAGACTTAACTGCCCCAGCTGACCCTAATTGCGCCCAAATTTGATCAATTTCGCAGCCCAAATTCAATCAGGTATATGTGCACAAAGAATTGGGAGGTTGGGCAACATGCTCAAATTTGATGAATCCCAGGCCTGATGTTGTTCCCCGAGCGATTTCAGATACTCGTATGTTCCTTCTTGTGTGTCTCACTCCCATCTCCTTTTACACACAAGATATTTCCAGTGGGTACCCTGAGTGTCTTTTATGTGAAACATACTTTTCATTCCTTTGGAAATTTCATCTGCAGTCTGGGACCAATGCTGTTTGTGACATTTGAAATCGTACACAACTTCAGGCTTTTACGTCGTCTGTGCTGCGCTTATCTTGTGTCTCTTTGGGGAGCCACCGCTGAAAGCCTGTGCGAGGCCTTGTCAGGATTTACGAACAGCATGTCATCGATTTCAGCCAGTTGCTATCACCTGTCAAAAGAGCGAAGCTCTTTCAGCTTATTCTCTGCCGAACAATGAGTTGACAAAAACTATGCAAGTCTACATGCACAGCACCACCCAAGATACCACTCTCTTCACGCTGCTTGTCTACATTCAACATTTCTCAGCTTTTGTGTTTTTGATTCAAAAGGCGAGACGTGGCACTTGAAGGACCATGCAGGACCAACGTGTGCATGGAATACACACGGCAACCACACGCGTCTGCGTAGCGCTTCCAACCGGACAACTGACTTCATTTCTGGCAAAGTTTTTTTTCAAGCTTCTTGTGTTTGTGTTCTGCAGGTGAAGGTGATGCTGCGGATCTGTCCGGTGGAGGGCGGCGCCAGCGGCGGCGGCGCCGACACCTTCCTCAGAATCGACCTGTGGATGAAGCTGGTGACGCTTTTCGACCCGGCGCAGAGCGGCTTGGTGACGTCGGCGCACCGCCGCGCAGGCGCCGCCGCCGCGCCGCCAAAAATGTTCGCCTTCGACGCCGTCTTTTCTCAGGACGATTCTATGGTGAGTTGGCGTGATGTCTGTCTGTCTGTCTGTCTCTGCTGAGCCAGAAAACAGATGAAGTCCGCACCTGATATTCTTCTCTAATCTCAGTTCACGTCTTTTGAAAATAATCTCTGGTCACATTTTCCCAAGAGGCATGTGTCGCTGCTTCACCAAGTTTTTACGAAAACGTGACTTGCGAAAAGTTGACTCAAGTTTCTGAGCTTTAGAGATCAGACAATAGCTCGGCCCACTCGTCACGAAAATGTGTTTTTGTACGACGAGAATAACGTGACACATGTTGCCTCCGACAAACAATCCCGATGATGTCAGAGAGACGGGCAGATTCTACCAGAATCGTGTGAAATACTATACAGTCTTTCGAAGAAGCGCTGAGAATCAGTGGGTGTGGATACGCAACCCGTGCTACCCTGTCATCAAGTCTTCAAATCAGACTTCCCCTCCTGCTCCAACTCGTCCTCCTTCTTCCTCTGTCTGTCTGTCTGTCTGTCTGTCTGTCTGTCTGTCTGTCTGTCTGTCTGCCTCTCTCTCTCTCTCTCTCTCTCTCTCTCTCTCTCTCTCTTTCTTTCTTTCTTTCTTCTCACCACTTTGTTTCTGTTGACACGGTTGAGACCAGACAGTGGCTTGGAGTATTGGTGTATGACCGAGCACAAGGCTCGTGGTGTTAGCGCCGTCGCCCCTGATGTTCGTGACCGTCAATTCAGTGTGCTGGGCGCCCGCCGCCGCTCAACACTTGTCCCCGGTTGTTGCAGCATGTGAGGAGCGATGTTTTTCCAGCTGCGCCGACCGCAAATGGCCCTGATTGCTGGATGTTGACGGCCATAAACGTCCATAAATGGAGATTTATAACGCACTGCAAAGCATGCAAAAAACGTGTCTGGTGCCTTGAGGAGAATATTGAACTATTGTCACGGTTGAAAAAATAACTTCAGTGGTGGCGGATGGAGAGAACTCATACTGCTCTTCTTCAATTCAGCCGCCAGACAAGAACGGAAATGGCTATTGACATGCTTTACAGATGTCCGCATAAATACTTAATGCGGTAAACCCAGTACTGTTCTCACCCGACACTTTCAGGCAAGGCTGCAGGAGCAATTTGCAGTAAAACCGTAGGAATTGCACTGGCTTTGAAATTTGCAATCGGTCATTCGAGGTCTTTCACACGAGCGCTCCCGAGATGATCTCAGGACCTGGGTGACAAAACGGCGGGGCTCAGCTATTCACACAGCTGAGATTCTGCAGCTCAATGGCCCTGTGCCACAAAAGGACAACTCGAAGACGAGAACATATTTCATCGAGAGCCTCCATCGAAGACATCATAATCAGCAGGGCGGTAGATTTATCGTTCGAGGTCGCGCCCTCAGCCCTCGAGCTTTTAACGGTGTTACCTTTTATGGCTTGTAGTGAAGTGTGTAAAAGTGCAACAACCTCCTCGACAGGAAATTTTGTCTGGCTTTAAGAAATTGCAAAATCACTTGGTGCATTGTGTGTTGCACTTGGCTGAACTCAGGTTTTGCTGCTTTGCGGAATTCAATCTCAAACCAAATGTCAGTGCCGTACTCAAAAACTTGACACCTCAACTTTTTCGTCGGGCGCACTTTGAAATTTCAAAGATCGGCAGTTGTCGTCACGTCTGTCTGGTTTCGTTGCCTCACTCCCAATTTTACGTCCCAGAGATGCCAAAGACGCTCAAAGTGACATTTTCTGTGAATGTGAATTCTCGCGCAGGGGATTTCTCTGTTTCTCCGTTTCATTTCTGCTGCTGTTTACCTGAAATCTCAGGTGACAGGGCTGGAGATACTGGCTGTTTGGAGCAGATACCGGCTCCTCGCCTGCATGACACTAATGGATGTTGCAGAAATATTACCTCTTTGGCCCCGACTGAAAACATTATCATGACAACTGTAACGTGCTTGCCCATTGTGTTTTGCGTCCATCTCTGCTTGATTTTCTGCAGTGAGCAGCAATTTTGTTGCAATCGTTTATATTGTCTGGTATTTTGTATTTTCAGCCTGAAATTTGTGCCAACAGTTTGGTGGACATCATCCAGGCGGTGGTGAATGGTGCTGACGGCTGCCTCTTCTGCTATGGCCACGCCAGGCTCGGTGAGTATCCAGTTCAGATTCCTCAACTTGATCACGATAATTTCGTTTCCTTCACAAAACTCTTCAAAGACGAAAAGAGATGGCCCGAACAGATTAGTTGCTGGACCCAGGGCAAGTTTTCGAACTCCCTTGTTTGGGCATCTGCCCATCGCCTGGAGGCACGTCTGGCCATTACAGTGACAAGTACACAGAGCACACGAGCGGCCGGTGACAAATGACCACAGAGACGGATCACTGTGAGCGCAATACTCGCTCTAATTGAGGCTTTGTTTGCTTGAGACTGTCGTATCACAGGAAAATTTGGCTGCGGCTGAAATGCCAACGTACTTTCAAACACTAGAATAGAAACAGACGATTCCGTTGTCACTTTGATTGGTTCTCTCAGGCCAGAGCGGCTGTGACCGTGGAGTGTGGGCCCCGTCGTCACTGAAAAGCGAATCTTGGGATTGGCTCTGGGAATTCTTGAGATCAGTCAGTGTGTGGTCCTGTGTTTTGCACTGGCCATACATTTCTTTTCTGTGGAAATGTTATTTTCACATTCATTGTTCAGTCTTTTCATGTTGGTAAACAGAATTAGTGTTGAGCGATTTGTTATGACTGGCAGCCTTCAGCTGTTGGATGCGCAGGCCTCGAAGCGTCTTCGGCTCCGTCCGTCCGTCCGTCCGTGGTTTATGATCAACGTGAACCCGCTTCGTATCACCACCAAATTACCAATTGTGCCGCAGGTCACAAGGCGTGACCTTTGCAGTACCAGTGGGTGGCTAATCTAATTACAAAACCTCCTCCAGATGATGGCTCGATTCTCTTGATCACGATGAGCAGAGATCATGGCTTTGTGGATTGGATACAACCTTGTTTCTCCTGCAACATTCTACGAAACGAGACAGTACGAGGGGGCCTCCAAATGTTTTGATCGACACCGGATTTCACTCACTTCTTTTGCAGGGAATTTTTTTAGATTTAGGCAGTGGGTAGACATGACATGAGTCTTTACTCAAGTGACCCTTACCATCGCATGCCTCAATGCACTGAGCCACTGGCCTGTTCCGAAAACCAACTGTAAAGTTCTGACCTCGATCCATTGGCTTTTTACTGTCGACGTGCCATGAACGCTCAGAACTTTTCAGTCATTTATTTCTTGTTTTTCTTGTGTTGCGTTCAATATTTCTCATTCAAAATTTCTGGAAATATGCAAAAGCACCTCGAACAACGTGCAATCATCAAGTTTCATGCAGCCCAGAAGAAGACAGCCATCCAAACCTGGAGGGAGTTGAGACAGGTGCACGGAACTGACTGCATGTC
>JAAUXT010082524.1_pt1 | contig 49475 bp, 43 predicted proteins | sample 7278171 | NCBI WGS metagenome assembly JAAUXT01 (sample SAMN14350112, study PRJNA611818) | marine sediment metagenome | isolation source: surface marine sediment (1.8m) | place: French Polynesia: Moorea | collected 2018-08
CAACTTATATTTTATGAATTATTATCTCAAAGAAAGCTCTGAAATATTTCTCTTGAAATACTTAAAATATACAAAAATTACTATTTTTATCATTATTTCCCTAAAATCAGGAAAAAAAAAGCACTTCAAGGCTTAAAAAAAGCACAAAAAAGTCCATAAAAAAGCAGCGGGTCAAAAAAAAGCACAAAAAAGCACATGTGCTTTTTAAAAGCACTCTGTACGAGCACTGCAAACTTGCAAACACTTTCAGGATCAAGGGTGGGAAAACGAGTAACAAGAGAAAAGTAGTTCCTGAGTTCTCAGACTACTCAAATCCAGAAGGGATTTTTTTGAAAGAGGTTACAGCACTGCCTTGTGGCCCCCCTAAGGACTCCTCCAGACAAAGCTGGATCCACCCAGCTTCAGACTCTACAAGGCACCTGGCTGGAGCAACGAGAAAAAAGTAGTCTCTGAGTACTCAGAGTACTCAAATCCAGAAGGGAATTTTTGAGAGAGGTCACAGCACCCCCTTGTGACCCCTCTAAGAACTCCTTCAGGACCAAGACAAAGCTGGACCCACCCAGCTTCAGATTCTTGGAGCCACCTGAGTTAGATCCAAGCCCTCAGGTCAAATGCTTCATCTCATCATGGGTAGTCAAGCTTCAGACACTTGGTGGGACCTGAGTGGAGTAACAAGAGAAAAGTAGTTCCTGAGTGCTCAGAGCACCCAAATCCAAAGGGAAATTTTCAAGAGATCTCACCACACCTTTGTGACCCATCTAAGAATTCTTCAGGACCAGACAAAAGGTAGATCTACAGACAAAGCTGGATCCACCCAGTTTCAAACTCTTGAGGCTACCTGGGCAGAGTAACAAGAGAAAAAGTAGTTCCTCAGCACTCAGAGTACTCAAAATCTAGAAGGAAATTTTTTTTCGAGGTCACACCACCCCTTTGTGACCCCTCTGAGAACTGCTCAGTTCAAGACAAAACTGGATCCACCCAGCTTCAGACTCTTGGAGGCACCTGGCTGGAGTAAATTGAGTCACCTTCAACTGGTGCAACATCCTCAAATCACATATAAACCATGTAAAAAATTTGCAAAATCAAAATCAAACGCTACCACTCAAACACCCAACCAATATACCATACTTCTTTCACTAAACATTTGTACTTTCTGAGATATGCAGCAATTTGTGTGACTAACTGTCAATTTTTCTGGCCCATCCCAAGTGAACTTATAAACCTGAAGAACCCAAAAATTTGAACTTCACATTGTCCTCAACCCAAACTGAACCAAAAGATCCCAAAAGATCCAAAATTAATTCATATCTTCTTCATGAAACCATTGTACACATGGATTCTGCCCTCACTGCCTGCAGGTGATTTGTTCCAGAAGTTTGTGTACAGCACTTTCATGGTCAAGATGAGGATTGATTTGGGATCTTTTGGGCTCTTTGGTTCATTTTGGATTGGGGATAATGCACAAGGAAAGAATTTGTCAAATTTGAATTTTTGGGTTTCTGAAGTCAAAAAGGTCAAATGTGGAAGTGTGGAAAAAATGGGATGTGAATGTAGAAATGTCTCTATATCTCAGAAGGCACAAATATTTGGTGAAAGAAGTATATTGATGAAATGTAGTATGTTGTATGGGGGTTTGAGAGGTAATATTTGATTTTTAATTTTTGAAAATTTTTATGTGGTTTTTAGGTGGGGCTAAATAAAGTATTTTTCATAGAAAATTTAAAATGGATACTTGGCAATTCTTTTGGTTGATATGTGGATATTCTTGTGAAATAATGTGTAAAAGTTCCATTGGGTCAAGTTTGTTCCATTTTGGTGTGTGCCAAATAAGTTCCCAAGTTGTGAATATTCAGTGAAAAAAGTAAGAATTTTGATGAAAAAGTGACCCAAATCAGAGTGAGCCAAATCGCAGTGAGCTAAATCACAGCAGGCCATATCAGAGCAAGCCAAATCAGAGCAAGCCAAATCAGAGCAACTGAAATTTCCTCAAATCACCGCGAGCTCCATGGAGCTATTTTTTTGTCAAAATTGAGCGACCTCCAACAGAAGAGGAGAGAGACAATCTTCTTGGGTGGGGGTGGAGCCCACATCTGTTGCCTTCAAGGTGGGGGGGGGTTCTGACTTAAACAATACAACAGTGAAAAGAACAGTTTCTTGGTAGATCTACATTCAGCCATCCTGGATCTACTTCAGTCGAGAGACAGAGGAAAGTAGACTATCTAGAGTCTATCATCAATGTGGCCAGACTCTAGATATCATTATACAAATTTTGGTAGTTTTGGCCTGAATTAGATCTAGATCCACAGGCTAAACTAGATCCACACTCTGGAGTCTACCCCTCTCTGCTCTGTTGGCCAAGGGGTGGGACAAACTGGGAGGGGTGACACAGTGGGGAGGGGTGAAAGAGGGTGTGGGGAGGCGGGACACCAGGCCCACCTCACCTATAGCGCACCAGATCTGGAGTGTTGATCTAGATCTACCACTGGATGCTCCTCCCTTAAGATCTAGATTCAGGGACTTCGCACAACGACCCCAGGGAGGTTGAGCAAAGCGACTGTTCTAGAATCTGGATCTTGAACCGAATTCACCAACCTTGATGAAATGTCGATCTCCAAGAGCAAGAGCAAAAGTTTCAAATTGAAAATCCAAGGTGTCTGCAGCCTCAACTTCATTCTTGCTTGCTCGAACAGTGTGTTCCTGCCGGAGTCACAACTCAATTGCCCGTAAGTTCAACAGCTGTGGATTCTGTAGACTCTATTCACTTTCCGTTTCGCGGCGTCAGAATTTGCAGCGTCACGTCGCGTCGTGGCGTCATCAGCGACAGCGTCGTCACTTTCCCACGACCCGCTGTTTCCACTTCGTTTCGCTCACTGCTACTCGTACGCAAGGAACCGAGCACAGTTGTGTCGCGTTGCGTCTGACAGAAGATTGATCAGCAAAAATTCAAAAGAAACCACTTGTCACAAGTTTGTTGGATGAAATGAACTTAAAACCAGTTTTGGATCGTGTTTGTTTGCGCAACGTCCCTCAAAGCGTGGAAATTTCAGTTGTGTATTGCAGGTGCGTCCGCCCAGGCAATTGCACGTGTTTTGCGTGGAAATGGTTCCCACCACCTGTAGCAGCCGGGATGACTGCAGCTTCAGCAGTTCCGACACATCCATAAAGAACCATTTCATTGCATCAGACCCATTACAAACATCAAAAGAAACCTTTTTAATCAATCGTGTTGCCTTTATTGCGCAAAAATGACACTTTTAGCAAAAATGAGTTGTTTTGTTCAACTTGTGAAACCTTCAGATCAACTGTCTTTAGTTCCACACACGAGGCTGTACTCGTGTGCGTGGCGAATGGACTATTCAAAAGATCAAGATATCAGTTGCTTTGTTAAATACTTTATAAAAAGCCGTTCAATATCTGTGCATGTTTCACGACGCATACATTCATAAGATACCACTTCAAAACGCTTCCTTCCTTCAGGCGAAAGATCTGACAAAAATTACATTTTAACGATCCCTTCAGGCAAAAACTGTGCATCACCTGTTCTTGCAAGCAATTGCTTGAATGCGGAGTACTGTTCAGTTTCAAGAAGGGCAGGATGGATTTGGAAAAGGAGAAAAGAGACAAAACTCCCAAAAAGGTGTGTTGTTTCTATCTGTATCGAATCATCTCTCTGACTGTTCGGAGATCAGCGAACGAATCGATTTGCTTTTGTATGTTGGTTGCATGTTCACAACCAACAATTTGGGCAACACTGTGCAACAAACTTTTGAGTTCAGCTTCTGATTTGTGAAACGAAAACCTGTTGCTCTTTACAGAGTCCCTTTCGGAGACTGAGCGTCAACTGCTCTGGTGTGCAGACAATCATCATTGTTCTCATCATCTTTGTCATCATTATGAACATCTTGAACATCGAGATTTCCCTGGAAGATTCTGAAAGGAGAGAGGAACAAGGGCGAGTGCAGGCAGAATTGTCGAGAGTCGACCCTGTAGGAGAACAACATGGCTCGATTCAGGTGAACGCGCAGAAACCGAAATGCAGTCCAAAGAAGAACTTCGTCTTCGTGCGAAATGAAGGAGCGGGAGGTGACATTCACGCAAACATCATGTACAGAGCAGCGTTGCGCTTCAATCTGCTGGTCGTGCCCTTCAAAGGAGTTTGCTTCACCAAACAGGCTTTCAAGCACCCAGATTGTCCGCTGTCGTTTCTGTCAGATATCTACTACTCCAGACTCGGAATACCCAACGTCCTTCTCACGGAGCACCTTCTTGATGGGGACTCTTTTCCGTTCTCGTTGATGCAAAACAACACAGTTCACATCACTTCCATGCGGACACCCAAAGATCAAACCAAGTCCCTTTCTTTTGCTTCGCGGAACGCCACAGGGACGGAAACATTCTCAAATGAAGGAGAGCGGGACACAAACGATTGGCATTATTGGGAACGCCTGTGCAAAAATTCTGAACAGTTTCAGAAATCAAGTCTGAAATGCACGAAGACACACAAGAAAGAAGACAAAGAGTACCACGCGTGTGTGGCTGAGGTTTGCCACAAACTTGTGCAGAAGAGAATTGGTTTCATTTCGATTACAGATCAACTCGATGAATCCCTCATAATGCTGAGACGAAAAATGTGTTGGACTCACAAGGACATTGTGTACGCTTCCCTGAGTACGAAGGATGGAAACAAAAAGGACAGCTCTGCAAAGGGGATCAAAGGCGTTGACACCACTGACGAAATTCTTTTCAACAAAAGCAAGGCCGATCTGCAATCAAAAATAAACCAAGACAGGCACGATGTCAGCAAAGAAGTGAAGCATTTCATCAAAATACAGTACGTGACGGGACAGTTTTGTGATATCATCTATCACAATCTGCAGGCCAATCTGTCCAACGTGTACGAGATCTTGGTGTCAGACAGGGAAGTGCCCATACCGAGGGCGCGATGGAGCGAGGGCTTCATATTGGACCCCATGGTCTGCATCATGATCAAGTTGAACCCAAAGATTTTCAACAACATCTTCATTGTGAGAATGTTTCCTGAGATATGCAAGTTCGTTTCCGCTGACTCGGGGGTCAGCCTGTTCGATTTCGAGGTGAAGCAGGTTGAGAAGGCAGAAGAGGTTGGTGGAAACGCAGAGGAGGTGAACGGCAACGCAGAAGAAGTTAAGAGGAACACGACAGTGGTTCACATGCACCCAGCCTACTGCAGTCCTCTACAAACCATGTATCGCATTCCCTTGGACATTCTGGCACACCCTGAAGCGTACGATCAGTTGTTCAAGTGACATGTGAGGGATGTCATGCATCTTTGTAAATTTGACTGCATACATTTGCATTTTGTCGACCTCTAGTTCGCAGGGCAGTGAACAGGTCTGGTGGCCCAACAAATGTTCGAGAAAACATTTCTTGATCCTGCCTGCAGAACCAAACGACAAGCTTGTGCACAAACGTTCCTTTTCAAGCACACACATCCAATATGGAAACGACAAAGAGAGAACAAAAATTGTTTTGAGTTGCATAAGAGACAGTCGTTCTGCCAACCAATAAAAGCAAACTTTGAAATATCTGTGGTGCAATTGTGATCTTCATTTGACAAAAAAGACCCAACAATTTAGGAATTTCCTTGGTGTTGCTGGTTTGAGTTTGTGTCTCACACGATGTATTCACAGGGATGTGATTTCTTTTTTGCTTAAAAACCATCACGTTTTCAAAAAAGACAAACCCAGACGTTGCACCTAGAAGCAGCATAAAGAGCAGCGTTGCAAGGGGAAGAAGCATTGCAAGCAAATCAAGATGACACTCAGCCTCCAGAGCCAAAGTCCCATTGCGGAGGGGGCACCTGGTGGCTTGTTTGTTCTGGAATCCCCCAGGTACAGACTTGGTGAACCCAAGTCCAGAGAGTCCAGTGATAAGCTTGTACACCCTCCCCCCAGGTACAGTCCTGCCCGGGGGCGGTTCTAGTGACAAGCTCGTGAGACCTCCCAAAGGTACAGACCTGGCCAGCTCAAAGCTACCCTACAATCGGGGCTGGGTCGGTTCCAGTGACAAGAAAATTTGGAAAGCCACCACACAGCACCAAATCATCACAAATGGTAACAATATTCCATGGGTGCCACTCTTTTGCCTGATTTTTTGGGACACCATCCCTCATATTATCCACTGAAGGGTACAAATTGGACCCAACTTGTGGGTTGAAATATGTTTTCGGATGTTTTCCAAGACGGCTGCCTGAAACCAAACTTGACCTGGGGTTTGGTACCCTTGACATATCCTGGCTATTTAGGTTCGTACTTTCTCTTTACACAAACAGACAACAACAAACATAACGCTGACAACGTGCGAAAGATCCCAAAACTTCGGACTGCAAAAACCTCCTGGTCGCTCCAGCAGACGTTCACTGCCATGGGCAGGCGGGGCTGAACAGCTCTCGTTGTGGATAAGGAGCTCAAGATCGGTGCTAGGAACATGCATAATCAATCGCCCTGACGACTCAGAAGGATCGTCATGTCAATGTTACCACAAATGGAGAACATCGCAGGAATTTTGCGCCCTCGGACAACTGGCAACGAGACAAGGCTTGGCGCAACTTGTGCGTGTCCAATTCGTGTGTCACACAAAAGACGACCTCATTGGAGAGGACAGCTCCGTGTGATCTGGGTCTCCCCATCGCTTTGAACTCAAACAAAAGAGGCATGGAGGGGGTGTTGATCACTTTGAAATGCACGAACTGCACGACCAATTTGCTTTCTTTGAGTGCAGCCTTCAGCGTTTTAATCCACTCAATGATGAAGCGATCTGAGTCAAAAGCGAACGTGGGAGACAGCGTACGGGCGTGCTCGTACGTCTACAGATCTGAAAGAAAAAAAAACGTGTCAGAATGAGCACTCTCTGAACTTTTTTCGCTCTGAGCTGGTGCAGGAAAGGAGATGAATCCTGTGCGGTGCAGTTGATCTCAGCATTTTCCGTTTTGTTCTTCGGAAGGTTTTCTTTGATGGCTGCAAAATCGAAACCCTCGACTGTTGACGTTGAGAAGGTGTTTTCCTCTGCACTAAAGCAGGAAGGAACTCTTTCCTGTTCCCTTCTCTCTCGAACTGTGTTTTTCCGTGACTCCTAATTCACCTTTGAGTTTGGCGCATCGTGTGCACTTCCAATCTACATCTCCAAGAGAGACGAGAGACAACAAAATCTCTTCAACATGGATACAACACTCGTTTTTCTCTATCCATGGATTGACCCTCAATGTAACGGAAAAATACAATCGTCCTCTTGGCTTGGGCCTTTTCAGTCAGAGTCCTTTCAAATTGCCTTTTTGTTGCAACAAAACATTTTGAAGCAGGACAGTTTTTCAGCCGCTGAAACAACTGGCTTTCGGCGAAATCAAAGGAAAATACGCTCCAGGAATTTGGCAGCTTCAACGTGAAGTTCTACACGCACCGTGTGGAATCAGCCCCGTGGGCGGGGGGCGGGAGTATTTGCGCTGCATCTTCATGTTTGCTCCCACATTTACTTGTTTTTCTCCATGTTTGATTTGTTTCTCATTTTCACAGAAAACGCAGTCAGAGGACTTGCTGTAATCAACATATTCTTGTGTTGTCGACACAACGGTGGTCAACTTCTGGTGTGACGCCACGCGAGCATCTGGTGGCTGGAGACCACTGTTTAACTTCTGGACATTATTGTAATCATTTTATCATTGACCACAAATGCCGGTATTGAAACCTGCCTTGCACACAAACACGCACACACACACACACACACACACACACACACACACACACACACACACACACACACCAAGACAGGCTTGCAATGTGTTTGTGTGTGTCAATGATTTTCTTGTGGATGAATACAAACACATTGCAGACTCTTCTTCTCTTCTGTCATTCCATATTGGCTGATTGCATCAATTAGCTCACTGGCGCAAGATACAGTTCACATGTTGGAAAACATTGGTCAGATGCTCTCAGAGACACTGGAAACATGACTGAAAAAGTTGAGAAATCGTGTTGGTCAAATACCAAACGCAAACATTAGCTTCTGCTGATCAGGTGGTATTCGATCCTTGGAGAAGCTGCAGCCAGTGAGGCCTCAAATATTGTTAATCTGCAGGGATTCCCTCAGGGGCCTTTTCAAGAAAAACAAAAGAAGCCGCAAACAGGCCCTTTGCTGTTGAAATCTACGAAATGCTGTCAGTGTGTACGAGTACTCGGCCAAATCCGTCTGCTTTTGCAATGCGATGCTGCAGACACACTCAGCAGTCTTTGTCTTTCAAACAAAATCAGAATATTGGCATCGAAGATTGGCTTTCAAGTTTGGCGTCTTGTTTTTCCTTCGAAGGTTGTACAGAGATGAGGATCTTCGTTCCCCGCAAATGCAGAAGACAATTTGGGATGAACACAAGCCGTACCCAATTGCGAGCTTAGTATCGTCCAATCTGACACACCGGCAATTCCAAGCTCAGGCTGACGAAGTGAATTCTCAATGCTTACAGCATCTATTCTTCCAGCTGTTCAAATGCAACTAAACATATATTACCACTGTGAATATTTAGGGGGTGTTCTTGGTGGTGGAAGCAAACGTTTTCAAAAGGTGCGAGAGTGTAATTGAGGCATTATGCGACAGATGGCTGTGTTTCCCACTGCTGCATACTCGCTAACACGCATCAGCGCTGAAATCCACTGTGCTTTGGTCATCACCTTGGCCAGACACAGTGCCACATCAAACACTATTGCCATTCCATCTCCATTACGTTGAAGTATTTGAAATCAACGCACCAATTGGCCGTGTCTAAAGTTAAAGCCAGTCTATTTTGTGAAGGACGTTACTAACTCAGAGTCAAGCATCACACATGGGTTGAGAGATTACCACAAGTGAAAATGTTGTCGTTGTGTGTACTTCTGGCTATTTTTGCTCAACTTTTTGCTGTTCAAGGAGCTCCGGCGGACTCGGGCAGCAGTGAGTATCAAATTCGTTTCTTAGATCCTAGTTTTGTTGAAGCAAAAGGAAACACTGTTGGTTGTGGAGAAGCGCTGTGGGCTTGTGGAGAAAGTGGCATTGCCTGTTTCTGCGTTTCGCCCGTAAATGAGAGAAGAGACTTTCAAAACAAAGTTTCAGAAAGTGCTGCACAAGAACAACGACAGAGTTTCGATTTGAATTGCAGGAGCTGTGCGATGCTACGACTGTCACTACGACCCGGCGTCGCAGTCTGAAGATGAGTACGACTCCAAGTCGGGCAGGGGCGGCTTCGCACGGTGCGCGCTCCAGAGCATCGACGATCCCAACTTCCTGAAGAAGCACAAATGCTCCAAAGGAACGTGCTTTGTGAGGCGCGATCCGAATGGACGTAAGCCAATCCCTCTTTTGAAAGATTTACTCACGACTGCACACGAAGGTGCCAAATATTTTTGCAAATCAAACAACACAGTACAACTGAGATGAAAACACACATTTGTTCACACGCTTGACGATCGAAATGGAATTTTCATTTTGTGTGTTGAAGCAAAAGCACTGGAAGCAAAGATGATAAGTATGCTGAAAAAAATGAGTTCTGGAAGCTTTGTCACTCCTTCAACAAACCGGAGTACTTCCAGAACCATTTTCTTCTTGTGAGTCTCCTTCTGTGTTTCGAGTGATCACATGCACTCAGGGCTGGTTGAACACACACGGCCAGATATTCGGGTGCATCGTTGTTGCGTCAAGCATTGCACAACTACGTAGCATCACCCTTCAGTTGTGTCAAATGTTGTACCCGGCCTCTCTCGGCAGAACCTGGCTCACAACAAAAATGCTGTGTGCAATATTTGATGCGAAGGATCACAGCTTTGTCACACCTGGTCCAAAAAGCACTGATCAGAGTCAGACGGTGAAATGGTTTCACCAGGAAAGATCATCTGGTGCAACACTTTGATGCGCCTGCATTAATAGATTCCAAAGCATTGTGGTGCACCGCGGTGCACACAAAGGAGTCTTCCATTTTGTTGACTCTTGTCGAATGACCGCGACTGTCCCCAGGTTCCAAAGTTTGGTCTGCTTCCACCTTTCTCCAGAGGTGTTCCGGGGCTGCGCCGACCCCTGGAATCTGCCCTGGGGCGTGGACACCAACAACAACTGCAGGCAGCAGATTGACAAGTCCATCTGGTGGTTCTGCGATGGCGACCTGTGCAACGATGGAAAAATTGATGATGAGAAAAGGTGCCTCCTTTTTGGGGAAAGACGATGCAAGAGTGACCGATCGAACCTCGAAATGAACAAGAATCTAATTCTTAACAGAGCTCGGGTCGTTGTTTCTGCTGTTGTGAACCAGAAGTCGGTCAGGCGCTGCATCTCTTGGTGGCAGGTTCAACTTGTCTCGCATTTTCAGATGTGAAGACCTGCCGGAGTTGGAACGGAAAGAGAAGAGACCGCAGCGCGAGGAACGTCACGGTTACGAGGAGACAGAGCCAGCCCAACAGCGTGGATATGCGGAGAGTGCTGCACCGACTGAGCATGAGCAGAAACCTGTCGCTCCCATTCCGTCTCCCGCCCAGAACAGTCACGAGGAAGCTCCGGCCGAGGCCACAGACAAAGGATCTTACGGTTCCATGACAGAGACCGTCTACGGTAACGAATACAGTGACCCTAAGGCATGGTACGATATGTATTTGTCCAAGTTTTCCAACGACCCAAACATGAAGCCTCACTACCATGCTGACGATGATTTTGCAGGCAGCAGCGAAAAGGATGAAAATGATGTGACCTTCAGAAAGAGAAACGACAACGTCTATTATTCTAGAGTTAACGAGGCATACGTCACTTATAACTCTCAAGGCCCACCCACTCACTACACCGATTCAGAACTGAACTACAACACCGAGAGAAACTACAACTCCTATGATTACGTGCTGCCTGATGACTATGGCAGGCCTCCTCGGTTCAATGTGCTCGAGGAGTTTGGCGAGGACGCGGACAAGCCTGACGAAGATTACGGTTCCGAGAACGAGGTTTCCTACTACGACTATTACCCTGACGATACGGAGACAGCTTACGGCCTTGAAGATGACACAACTGAGCAGCCCGCTGACGGAGATGGAGACTTTAACAACGACGACACGTACTACGGTTACAACAGCCCTCCACCTGAACCACCTCAGCCTGAACCGTATAACAACTACGTTCCTCAGAACTGGTACCAACAGGCGGAATCGCATCTGGCAAGTCACCACTTCCCCTACGGCTATGGATGGCCGTACTTCTTCCCCTGGTACTACGGACACCAGCCACCCGCTCCGGATGCCGGTGGATACGAGAAGCCAGAGGAACCAGCCCCGCCAAAGATCCACTACCAGCCCCCGGAGAAGTCACATGACCCACCCGAGAAATCCCACCCACCTCCACCTGAGCCAAAGAAATCGTACCCACCACCCAAAAAATCTCATCCACAACCTCCACCCAAGAAGTCACACCCACCTCCACCCAAGAAGTCGCACCCACCTCCACCCAAGAAGTCGCACCCGCCGCCCAAAAAATCACATCCTCCACCGCCCAAGAAATCTCACCCTCCGCCTCCCAAGAAATCTCACCCTCCACCCCCACCCAAGAAGTCCCACCCTCCCCCGAAGAAATCGTACACACCGCCCAAGAAGTCCCACCCACCGCCGAAGAAATCTTACGAACCACCCCCCAAGAAAACATACGAGCCACCCAAGAAGTCTCACCCTCCACCAAAGAAGTCTTACCAACCGCCGAAGAAATCTCACGAGCCTCCCAAGAAGTCTCACTACGAGCCTCCGAAGAAATCCCACGAGCCTGCACCAAAGAAATCCTACCAACCACCACCCAAGAAGTCCTACAACCCTGCGCCCAAGGGAAAGTACCAGCCGCCGGCGAAGACTGGCCCTCAGAAGTCCGTCGCTTCGTCCAAGGTTTACCAACCGGAGCAGGAGGCCCCGACTCGGGACGAGAACACGGCGTACTCGCTGGGCGGAAACTTGCAGGTCGTCGGCAACACGCTCATCCCCATCGGTGACGAATATCCAGATGACGTCAACAATTACATAGAGGTATGAAATTGTCCTGGTTGTTTTGTTTTTCTGAAGATTTGTTGAAACAGACACACTTGACAAGAAATTTCGCACCATAAGTACGCAGGATCAACATCTCTTGACTGAATGTGTGTCTCACACCAGCAAAAGCTTGCAAAAAGCCCAATCAGACAAAAAGAAATTGAACGCTCTGAGGGTACATGTACTGGTCCTTTGGTGACTGCGTTGAGGACTTTGAGAAAATTCCGTGACTCTTATTTTCAGGTGGAGCAGGACGATGTGAACGCCATCGAGGACGACTCGCCGTTGTACTATTACACGTACGAGTACGACGAGAGTACCGCCCCCAGTGACGGTGACGACGCCAACGATGCCTATGACAACGGAGACGACCTGTTCGACCCAAACGTCGTCACCGATGATACGGAGTACTACTACGAGTACAGCCACAAAGCTCCCGTACCCTCGCAAAGGGTTCAGAGTAGGTACATGATTCCAGTACCTGGGTGGGGATGCATGCATGTACGCTGGATGACCTGAAAATGCTGCAGTGAGGACATTTGCCCGAGCGCAAGATCTTAAAGACTGTGTTGGAAGGTTGCAGCTTTACCTTGTGGAGTCAACTCAACCAACGAGTGCTTTGATGCAAAACCAACAGGAGTCCAAGAACTTTTTTGTGGAAATAAAGTATTTTATGCTTTCACTGCAGACGTGTGCACCGGTACGTGTGGTCTGATGGCACACCCGGATACTAGCCGGCGGTTCGTGCAGTGCGGACCTGGCGTGTACTACGGCAAAGTCTGCGACTGCTGCATGGCCTACGAGCACAAGTGAGTTGAAGTGTGACTTATGGGGCTGTTATTTGATGCTTCATTTCAACATGTCTCGTTGCTATTGCGCATTGGCGAATTCGAGTCTTGCACAACAAAATCGAGGCAACTTTTCGTCAAGTGAGGGTTCACACACACTGGAAAAATGGTCACTGTGAACACCACAACGCTTCTGGACATTCAGTCGAGAAAGGAGTTGTGTGATTGAACAGGAACCATTATTTACAGTGTGGACTCACTTCAACAAACATGAGGACATGTTCGTGAGACTTTGTGACCGCAGCGTTGTTGAATCTTTGTTCTTTTTCAGCTGCCCCCGTGGCACCACCTTTGACCGATTCGTGGGAGTTTGCGGTGCAGGAAGCGACAGCAGCTACGAAACAGCTTCTTACAAACCTGTAGAATATTAATCATCAACGTGTCTAAATAAGGCCATAAATGCAGACAGAGTTAAGATAAATGACTTTGATGGCTTTTTTCAACTAGCTTAATTGTGTTCTGACATTTTTAAGATGCTTGGTCTGAGGGAACCACGTACAGTTTGTGTTGCAAGTTTCTCCTCGACAAAAACTGCCACGCAGATCACATTCTTGTTCGCCCAACCATTCATTTAATTTTTTTGGATGGACATTTTTGAGGCACCAAGTTATGCACAAACTGTGAAGCTTGATTTGACGCTGACGCCAGTCTCTATGGTCAGAATCTTACTGTGAACAGTGGTGCTCCAAATGTTTTTACTCGCGTGAATGTGATCAGCTTTGTTGCCTGCAGATTCCGTTTTTCTCATTGGAATTCTTCTGTCTGTTTTTTCTCATCACAAAACAACACAACGTGGAATAAAACTTCACCGAACAAATTTTAAAACTTCGTTTGTTTTATTTTTGTACCTTTGATTTGTTTGATATTGAAATCAACAGCAACGGGAACAAAACCAACTGAGCTCCTCTTCCCATTTTTGTTGCGTGTGAGAGACCTAGTCAAAGGCGAAAATTTTCCATTCGCTTCAGTTCAGTCCGTTTCAATTAAACACATCAAATGCAAACAGAAATCTGGCTCCAGAGGAACAAACTTGGTTTGAATGACCAGTTGTTGCCTCCGGCACAGGTGTCGCTCGATCCAGGTACAGGTGCCAAAATAGAAACGCACGAGTTTCACATTGGTTTACGAATGTTCTCGTATTTTTAGCAGGTACGCGGGATGACAAAATCAGTTGTGTTATTTTCACCAAGTCTCGTCCTTGTGGGTTCTTTACCAGTTTGTCTTTCTTGCTCCCGACTCACATAAAATTTGCTCAGGGTGCAGTTTGCCAAAGGGCAAAGGGCAAGAGGACCATCCTCTCCATGGCGAACGAGCCAATAATAGTTTTCCCCAAAATGAGACACAAGAAAACTTTCAGTGTTCTGTGCCTGCAGGAAAAGTCTGACAACATCAGCGCAGGGAAAAAGAACGCTCATTTGACAGCTGCTCCTTGCAGTGAGTACAAAGCGATGCATTTCACATCCTTCAGATGAAACGCTTTGCCAGCCGAGTGAATCTCTGTACCTGAGATTTCACTGAAAGCGCTTGCTTGCTATTTCTTTTTCCTTCAGCAATTAGAAAGAACCGAACAGAAACAGACAGAGAGAACCTGCAAGTCACACACAAAATCAGATCCCAGCACTCGGGCGCAAAGGATTTGTGTTCAAGGTGTCCGAGAGAATTGTGAATCCCCAAATGTCCAAAGCAACGGATTCAACAAGGTTGCAATGATCAGGTGATGAAACCTGGCACCACGCAAAAAGAGTTCAGGAGAATGTGTCGCGAAGCTCGTGAGGAAAACATATTGTTGCTGGCAAAGTTCCCAATTTTGTTTTTGTTTGCAGCCATGCAGAAAACATTTCTGTTTCATCTCAAATTGTACAACAAAATATTTTGCAAAGTGGCGCTGACTTGGTTTTTAGATTCCGTGTGTTTTTGATTGCGTCACAAACAATCTCGTGCTGTTCCAATTGTGGTGACCAGCGCCACACGTGTTACATGGAGAAAATCCAGACTTGAAACCACATCCAGCCAAAAGCATTTAAATCCTGTTTGTGCGTCCCCTTTTGGTGACATTATTTCACCCTTTGTTCTCCGGATGAATAAAATACACGGGAGCCATTTGAAACGTCAATCACTGTTACAGAACGGCCAGCTGTGAAGCGCTGGTCATTTCAACCACTTTGAAGAACATAAGATGCATTTTTCGTGGACATTATTACTTTTGGGTGCCGTTTGCACGTCGGCCTATCCGCCGCAGGATTCAGGACTTCCAGGTATTTGGTTGGGAGCGTGATTTCAGAACACCTTTCCCTGTTCACAACAAAAGACGAGTGCCTGCAGCAAGTCAGGGCATATCATACTTGTGACGGGTATTGTGATTCAAAATAATTTCGTTTGCTTTCAATTTGATACAATTGTTCGTTCCATTTGATTTGAATGCTCGTTGCTCAGGATGCTTTGACTGCAACTTCGCTCCGTCCGGCTACATCAGGACGTCCGACGGCTCTGGGAAGGAGGTGGGGTACGTGCGCTGTGCGCTGCAGCAGAGAGAGGACTTCGACCGGGTCGACGCGCCGCCCTGTGCGTCAGGAAAGTGCTTCATCAGACTCGAAGACAATGGCCGTGAGTTATTTTCTTGTTCACGTCCCTTCCTCTGCATGTCACGAAAATGGGGACATGTTCACTCTTTCGAAAAAAGCGATCACACGAAACTTGAATGAAACAAAGACTCACAGTGGCATCTTGCAAAAGTCCCAATCACTCTTGTCACAAGTGCAAAAATTGCCATGGCTCTTGTCGAGTTGCTCACTGATATTGTTTTGGCGAATTTCAGTGGAATACAGAGGATGTGCAGACCCGGAGAACTTGCCTCTGGACGTTGATTCCAGCCTTCAGTGCAAGTACCAGGGTGCAGGCAAACCGCTGTGGTACTTTTGTGACGGACACAACTGCAACTCTGGGCAGATTGGACAGGATGAGGCACATTGCGGTCAGAGCTCCTCTCTTCCAGTGTACGCCAATCAGGTACTGGCTGGCTCTTCTGAAGAATCGTCGAGTGAGGGAAGCCCAGACCACGGGGCTCTCGTTGCCCACAGTCCGGACGCACTCCCTCCGGAGCAGACAGGGGAGGAACCCAGCACCCAAGGTTATCCGTATTACTCAGAATACGAGTACTACGGTGAGTACACGGAAACAGGTGACACTGGCGTTGCCGAGGAAACAGAAGATTCTGATTCTGATAACAGACAACATCCAAAGTTCGGCTATTATCATCCCAAAAGTCAAAGCTACAAGTCAGGACATGAGACGGCCTCGAAGTCGTACACTGGAAACAGCGACCAAGCCTTCAGCAAAAGCCAAGTTGGAAACAGTAATGCCGCGTTCAACCACGATGTTGCGAGACTCCAGTTCGACGAAAACTTCCAGCAGTGAGTGAATAACATTTCAAAGCAAAGACCGTCAGTCAGAAACACAGTGAGGAAGATGTCGACAACAGAATGTCATCCACAAGGCCCAAGCGCGAGGTTCTTCATCGGCACCATTGAGATTGTGCTGTGCTGTGTGTATGTGTGTGTGTGCGTGTGTGTGTGTGTTTCAATACGAGTGTTTTTCATTGTGTTGCTTCCATTCACACCACAGATACATGAAACAACAGCCTGAGGATTTTCTGCGGCAGTTTCGCTTCTGGTACTACCTGATGCCCGCCTACTGGCTGGACTACTTTGGCTACAGCAAGAGTCTTCCCCACCCACCGATTGATGAAGAGACGCATAACAGTGGGAAAGGTTCGTGTGTTCGAAAGTGTGAGCCAGTTGCGTGATCGTCTCACAAATCTCTTTTCTCTGGTTGTCAGAACACGATCGTTTTGTTGTAGAAACGACAGAGTACGGGTATACCGAAGCTCCAACTGAGGGCACAACGGTCGAAAACTATGACACCGACCAAGATGATTTTGACACCAGTGCCTCAAACTCACTCTACGACCAACATGGAAGATACAGTGAGAACATTCAACTTGTTTCATCGTGTGCTTTCAGATTCACAGTGTTAGTGTAACAGTTGATTCAAAGTCAAGCTGCAGCGTGCGAAATTCGAGGGTCAGAGGTGCACTCACTCTCACGGCATCTTGTCCTTGCAGACCCTTGTCGCGGTTGCGAGGACAATCCGAGCGGGCTGTACGCCGACGTGACGCGCCAAGGACACTTCATCCAGTGCGGCTGCGCCATGTACGACGGCGCCCCGTGCACCTGCTGCTTCCCGTTCCCCATGTCCTGTCCGAACAACACGCGCTTCAGTTCCGTCTCCAAGACTTGCGTTCGCTTCGGTGACTATCCGCAGCGTGGATGGTGATCGTACGTCGTGAAAAAATTTTCTCTTTGCAACTTGTTGCTTCGATCGAGTGATCGGTCCGTTTGGAGTGCATTTGATTCCAAGTGACAAACTGCTTTCGTGCTCCTGGCACCAGTCACAACGCTACAGGTCCTTTGCTTGGAAAGTGGTCGCGCGTCTTTGTTCTTCTGAGCTCGGGGTGTGTCCAGTTCGCGATGTTGCGTGCGTCGTGTCCCAAAGCTTTTTTGATGTGAAATGTGTGCAAACCATATGAACAATTGGTACCACTGATTGCACAAACATCTCTGCACGTGGTGTGTCCGTATGCATGTGGGCAGAGAGGTAAATAACGAGCATGCAGAAATATTTTCAGTTGGTGCAACACGTGTGAAAATGTGTGTTTCGACGATCTTTGTTCGTCTGAGGTTGCTTTTCTCCAGAATTGCGAGACTCAGGGACAGGACTGTATGTCCAATCTTTGCAATCGTGGTGAAGTTTGTGTTTCACTCGCGAGGGTACCTCGTGCGAGTACTTTCTGCTTGTCGCGGAAAACCCTTCGAAAAAAAATAGAGTAAGTTGCACAAGTCTCCAAAATATCAAGTTTTGTGCTTCAAAACATTGTACGAGTATATTTTATTACCTGTAGGCAATTGATCCTGTCTTGTTGTGGTTCGCATGAAGAGTGTGCCCGTGTGTACCCTTCGAGTAGCAATGCCAAGAAAATCAGCTTGCGTTGAATGTTTTCTTGCTTTTTATGCAACAGACAAGCCAATGAATCAACCATCAATGAATCAACGGTCATCACTAGAAATTTTTTTTTCAATCTGGTTCTTCATTTGTGTTGTGTCTTTTCGGGGGGGTTGATACGATCGTAGATTCGAAAAGGACATCCAACTGGTGGGAACAAGACTTGCATTTGCATCAACCCGTGTGCCGTGTGTAACTCTTTCTTCCAAACAAGGCACTGAATGGATGCACGAGCGTATTTTTCGGATGTAGGTCATCACTTCACGTGAATTGAGTGAGAAACACAGTCTGAATAGATCGACACAGCAGATAGTTGCTCGAGATTTGTGTTTTGAATCAGATAACAATTTCACGTGTGAGCCCGTAGAGGCCAGTGGAAACTGTTTTAATCTGTTCAATACAAGTTGGATTGGTGTCACCAACCCTGCTGACTTTGCTGATCAGACCGTCCCAATCGCGGCAAACTGGTTGAACCGACCTTCGTACGTGTACGAGCGTATTGTATCGTCAGCGCAAAAGATCCGAACAGGAAGTCAACTTTCCAATATCGGACGTGGATCGTACGAAAGCGCTTATTTGTGCAAGCTTCACTGGAAACAACATCAGCAGCATTTCTGCTGATACATCTTTGTGTGGAATCACAGCAAACAACAGTGATAGCTGCCTATTGTCGACACACATCAAACCATGTCGATCGCGAAAAGAGACTTCGGCTCATTTCACGCGTCCAATGTGCAGGAATTGATCAATTTGTCTGAAGTAAGTGTTTTCGTTGTGAGTTTACCTGTGCACTCGTTGTTAGTCGTTTGTGTCCTGCGATGAATGGCTCACTCTCTATTGTCAGGATGAGTATGAGCCTCCATCCATCCCGGAGGAAGTGGCGCAGGTGCAAACGTTTGGCAAGGACTGCGTCAGGTTTGGTAGAGCAGCCAGAGATGAACACTTTTGCATCAAGGTGAAGAGAAGAAACTTCTGTTCTCTTTTTTGCCCTCTCATGACATAATGAACATCTTCAAACATCTGAACAGCAAAGAGTCAAAATGCCACCTGTATGCAGATTGAGAGGGCTCAGATCTCTGATCTCGGAACAACTACTTTCACAGCAAACAGAGCGAAACACATTGTACATGCTTTCCGCACAAAAAAGTGTTCTAAGTCCACCCCTCCTGCCCTGAACCTCAGTCAAGTCCCTTCACCCATTGAAAGGGTTATTGAACCACTTCTGTGCCACAATGGACCCAAACACCAGAAGACCCCCCCCGACCTGAAGTGAGGCACCACTGCAGGCACCAGTCAGCCACCACCCTGCTGTCAACAAAGTCAGGCTGATCAGTCCGACAAACCCTGTTGGGCCACCTTTGTGACCACTCGTACATGCCTCATTTTTGACGAATTTGCAGCTGGTGCCAATTATTTGCAGGACGACATATTCCTGAACCACGGAGCGTTCGGTGCAGTGCTGAAGCCGGCGCTACTCGCAGCCCAGGTCCGTCATGCGTTGTGTATACTGCAGGTTTGCGAACAACACAAATGAAACATATGAACTCCCCTTCCTTCCCAATTGTCGCGTGCAAAGAGCGAGGTCTCCAACAACGTCTTCTCTCACCTAAATTTGGTCTGTTGGGATTTTCCCAGAAATGGCAGTTCTACATCGAAACTCAGCCCGTCCGATTCATCGACCGAGAGCTTTTTCCTCAGCTGGTGTCTGTCACGCGCCGACTTGCGTCGTTTGTGGGTGAGGAACAGACATATGGTCAACTGGCGTATTTATCTGAACCCGCACACAGCAGTTTCTGATCAAAAATTCACAATTTTACAATTTTCTGACTCATCTGCAGGTTGTGAACCACAGGACTTGGTCTTGGTACAGAATGTTTCCACCGCCCTCAACGTCATCCTCCGCTCCTTGCCACTGAAACAGGACGATGTTGTTTTTTCACTGTCCATTGAATATGGTAAGTTCAGCTCAAGTCTTGATCCCGTGTCTCCAAACATCTCTCACAAGGCTGTCTTTAATGCCCCTGTTGCCGGGTGCAGATGGAGTGAAGAAAATGGTGAAAGAAGCCTTCAGGAATACTGGAGCAGTCGTCCAAGAAGAGCAAGTGAACTTTCCACTTGTGTCCGAAGAACAGGTCAGGATGGGTCAGAGTTGCAGAGTACTCTGTTGGTTTTCCTCTCTTGATTTAAGCTCGCCACTTCCCCAATTTCTCGATTGATTTGTTCCAGATACTGAGAATTTTTGAAGAGCGATTACAAGTGGGCACCAGAGTCGTGATATTTGACCACATCTCCAGCAGAGCGCCCTTCACGATGCCTGTTCAGAAAATCTCAGCCATCTGCAGGAGGAAGTATGTTTTCGAGCACAACAAAAATGCTGCTTGTGCACCAGATTTGTGGGTTCCAACTTGGGATGCGACTATTCGCAGGCGCGCCTTTTTCGCGTAGTTTTGCGGAAAGAGAATGCATACGAAGTCCAGGTCTGGTTCCATGCAAACCACTTGGTTCTTCGACTTCTCTTTCAAGAGACAAGTGGCAGATCTCTTTTGTTGGTCCAAAGTGAGAGTCTGATCTCAAACCTTTTTCACGCAGATGTCCGGACGCGCGCATCATCGTGGACGGCGCGCACGCTCTGCTCGCGCAGCCGCTCTGCGTCGCCGACCTCGACGTCGACTTCTACACATCCAACTGCCACAAGTGGTTCTCGGGTCCCAAGGGCACGGCGTTCATGTACGTGCGTCGGGAGCACCAGCAGACAACGCGCCCACTCGTCGTCTCGCATGGCTGGGGCTCCGGATTCAACTCCGAGTACATCTGGCAAGGTGTGCAGCTGGTCCAAAATGTGATAACCGGCATGAAGGGCCTGCATGGAGCCAGGTCACTGTGGTGCCGCGACGATGTCGAATGTTGGAAATTGTGATAAATTCAAGTTGTTTTCCCAAGTCGAGCACAGTGGAGCTCCCAAATTAAACTGTCACCACTCGTGCAATTAGACGACATGTTTTGTCCAAATAAGGCATTGAGAACCAGCAGTCAGAAAAGGAGATGCACTTGCGAATGTGGCGATAAAAATCCAATGGTGAAGAAGAATCGTTTGTGTTATGAGGTCCAAAAGTTTTGCAGTTTGTCAGCAGCCCTTACCTTGTCTCGCCAGGCCTGAGAGATTACAGTGGATTTTTGGCCCTGAACACGGTACTGGAGTTCTGGACGGCAGCTGGAGTTGAGTCCGTCAGAGACTACACACACCAACTCGCCAGAGAAGCAGGTATTCTTCTGCGTACCCTCAACGCGTCTGGTTCGAGCGCATTGCATGGTCTTGAATAAATTGTGTAAAAATCCCGTTCCACTTGCAGCTGATTTGCTCTGTGGCAAATGGAATTCAACAAAACTGACGCCGGATGAGATGAATGGTATGCATATGAGTGTGCGACGTTGAAATCTGTGGGGAGGGGGTCCAATTTCACACACACACACACACACACACACACACAAACACACACACACACACACACACACACACACACACACACCAAATGTGGTCTCAAAATTTTTGATCACGCACGCGAAGGAAAGCGTAATTTCATTTATGGTTTTCTTTTGCAGGTTGTATGTTGTGTGTTCAGCTTCCCAGAGACTTGTACGCATGTCAGGGTGAGAAGAAAGTTGCGTACAAAGACGCAGAAAAAATCCAGAACCTTCTGTACCACAGGTTCCACATAGAGGTTTGTCGAGTCTTTGTCCCTCACTGGAACAAACTTTCCCTTCCCAAACGCAGACCTTGTCCTACAATGTTTCCGAATTCGATGAATGTCAAACAACTTTTGTTTGCTTTCGGTAACAGTAGCAAACAAACGCCATCGCTTGTGTGGAGATGTTTCCGTTTTACTCACGCGATGTCACTGTTGCATGCGCCGCCCAACAGCTTTTTCGGCAACAGAAGCGCTCGTGAAGCAAAAGAATGCAAACATTGAGGTGTTTGGTAGCTTTGAGGCAGGAGAGATGCAGATTCTTCTCACACGAAGACAAGTGTGAATTTCGAGTCAAACAAATGCAAAACCTTTATCGAATTTTATATAATCATTTTATGGGATCAGGAGATTCCCATGTGTGATGTGATATGCTACCAGATTTATAACTGAATCTGGTCAACGGAAAAAAATTGCCCGTGTATTCAATCCTTTTTTTTTTTTTGATTTTGGATCATGTTTTCGGAATTTTCGTCTGTCTGCAGGTGCCGATCAAGTCCATCGATGGAGATCTGTACGTGCGCATCTCTGCGCACATCTACAACGAGCTGCTGGAGTACGCTGCGCTCGCTGACGCCGTGCTCGCTCTCACCGCCGAACGCGTCCTCCACACCGACTGACGACGGCGGCGCCGCCACCGCCAAACGCTTCGCTTCCTTGTGCCGAATGCTGATGAAATATTCTGTCAAAATTGCTGCTGTCAAAGCCTTTTTGGCTCTAGTGTAACGGAAATACTGGACGCATCTTGAACATGACCTCTGGTTGGACAACTGAGCCCCAAACATTTGCGTGTTACCATTCATTCAAGTCCAGACAACAACTGACGTTTTGGACTTTGCGTTTTGTTGACGGGAAATAAAAAAGAATGATGTTGTTTACTTTTGTTCTGGCAAGAGATTTATTTTTACAGTTTCATTTTGGACAAACTGATCCACCTACATGTGCAAGTTGTACTGTTTGTGAAAACAAGAATCATACAGGTACACAATGATCAGTGTGGTTCCCACAGCCCGTAGCTATGTACTACTTCCGCCGGAGATTCGACTTGGACTTTGTCTCTGCATTGTGAGAGCCTTGTCTGCAGAGCCTTGTTTGCGGTGGTGGAAGTTTTTTTGTCTGATCAATTAAGTACGAGGCAGTGAAATCTTACCCTGCATAAGAAGGTCCGGTCAAAATTTAGCTGTGGAGACGAAACAACAAAGACGATCCGACATAACTTTCTTCTGAAGATTTGTCCCCAACCTCAACACAAACTGTGACACTGACTGGAGAACACAAAAAAGTGTAGGACTCGTAGAAGAGGAAGTTTTCTTTGGCACTGGCACACGCATGCCGTGATCAACGCAATTTCGGTGTCTTCGGAAGCTCCTTGGTTACCAGTTCTTGAGAGGGGAGAGAAGTCTCGTTCGATGTGACATTTCACCTTTTCCGTCCAACAGAAGCGTCTGTTTTGGAGACAAGAGGCCTTGTACTGTATATACAATGAGCCGATAGTTTTGTGCTGATTTGGTCAAGTTTCTCAGTGGACGTGGAACACTTACACTGTAACTGCATCTCCTTTCTCTCAAGAATTTTTTGGAAGAAATGCTCCCGGTGCGTAAACTTTTATGATTTCATCGCGGTTTCGAACAGAAACAAACATCAGTGGACAATTTGGCCTCAGCAAGCTTGGCATTCAGTGAATTGAGCGATCATGAATTTGCAAAGGTGATTGAATGACAACGTTTATCCTGCACGGCAGTGATGAGCTTCGCTTTACCTGTCCACACAAGGGTAACAACAGACACAAGTTTGCTTCTTCGAACCTCGAAACAACACAGTGACCACTGGAAGGTCGCCCAAGTTGCCAGTAGAACTTGGATGCAACAAAACAGACATTTAAAAAATAAATTACCACAATGTACAGTATCAATACAAGTTGTGTGTCTAGAACAGTACATGCACACATTAAATTATACTCAACAAGTTGTTTTGATTTTGGTCAAGAGTTTTAGAAACACTGGACAATTGTAAACGAACAGGTCAGTCTACGGCGTTACATGTTCGGTGATTTTTACAATTTTGTAGCGTTTTATACACATGTACAGGACAGTTTACTTTTTGTATTTTACATTGTTTGGAAAATACACAGCAAGGTACTGCACAAACTGTTGACAATCAAATCCTCTTTGTTCGACGCGAATTGCAGAAACCTTCGCTGTTCAAAAAAAATGTCGACACGTTTACATTAGCAGCCATTCGTAAACGTAAGGGAAAGCTGTCTGGCGGCCCTGATTTGCCCTTCAACCTGACTTCGGACGAGGCTTTTGTGACTCTTTTTTCCAACGAATGCAAAAGTGCACAAAGTACTGACAGACATTTCCTTCTGGTTTTCGCTTGAGATCGGAGAAAGAACTGTCTGAGGTGAGTGTATTTTTCTCCCATGTTATCGAGTTTCAACACTTCAGAATGTACAAACGTCACACATCCGCAGTCTGCCCAATCCGAGTGTACAGTCTGAGAGAGAAGTCTTCAATCTTACAACGAACCGTTTTCCAACAGACACTCTCTTTCTCTTGCAAACACAAACCATATTCACCTCAGCCTGACAAACCTGAAATCACCTCACAACTATTCACGTCGAACTGACGGAAACAGACGCCAGATGTGCACGTGTACAAATTTACAAGATGACAGAAACAACAAAACGCTCTCTTTGTAGTTGGTCAAGTTTGTGAACAACTTGTACATCCTGAAAGAAAGGGCACAGCCCCTTTTCCCCTGGAACACGCTGCTGCATAAAGTTAACCTTTTGTGCTTGTCAATCGTTTCGCACGAAAAGAGCAATTGTGAGCAACTCTGTCAGTGACTGCATTATCTACAAGTTTTCCTGAACAAGTATTGGCATTTTTGAAGTTTTCTGTACAAATACATGTCAACTCGAGAGGCGCAAGATAATGCAAAGAACTGACCCTCACAAAACACGTCGAGATAATTTCGCTTCATTTTGAAGCACCCGTGACTGTTAGCCTGTGATGTTGATTACTGTACAAAACTAAAGCTTTCTTACCAGCACAAATTCTTGCATCAAACATCATAAAATAACATAACTCTTACTTCAAAAGTATTTTGTACATTGAACCACAAAAAAGATCAGACGAGGGGTGTTAATTTGTTACAAACTCAGAAGGAAATTCTGTCGCCGATAGATAAAATAGTCAATGTTGGAACACATAAAACTGAGACAGATCTGACACTGGAATCTTGGTTCCCTTCAATACGTTTTGTTCACTCGTCGTGCTTTTATCTGAGCTCGTTCCTGTACCGAATGGGAAACCAGTGAGAGTCAAACAAACCCAAGAAAACTGAAAAGCACAGACACTTTTGGTGAACTGACGCAACTTTGGTGCAGCAGTCGAAGTTCGCTGCCCATCGTTCTGTGGATATTCAACGGAGTCAGTCGCCGTTGAGAAGAGTGTGCGTCACTTCAGAGAAGGACAACAAGGGGTTCGCTGCCTCCGACTTCACATCACCAGCCGCTTTCATTCCAGCAAACTGCAACAAATCCAGATCGAGCCTGTTACACTTGGCAGCAGCGAAAACGCGTTCCAACTTCAAACATGAAGCCCATAGCAACGATGTCAAGGCGCTCATCACACAAACGACAAGATAGGTCAACCACTTCGAAAAAAGACACAGCTCAACAAAGTTCAGCACCATTTGAACACAAAATACAAAAGTTAGAATCACTTGAATCATCATGCCACTGCAAGAGCCACCACATGTAACTAGTGTAGTATGAAGGTAGGATAATTAGTATGGAAGCGGGATCCGAAAGGATCATTTCAAACAATGACACGCATGACAAAGACTCAATGAGGTCCAGAACTGACAAGCACTTCACGAACACAGCACACTTACAAAAACAAGATGCCAAATGCAAGATTTAAGCTGCTTCTCCTTTTCTGAATTGACTCTTCCTGAGATGGTTAGTGTTTTCCTCAGCTCAAGAAATGCAAGTGTTAATTTGCTACCTGCAGGCTACACTACCAACAGCAATGATTCCTCTAGTGGCAGAATGATCCCTTACCTACCTTGGGTGCCTCGATCACACCCCGCCCGTACTGTATATGACTCAGTTCCGTACCGTACATGTCCGTCCGCGCGCCGGCCGCCGCGCCCAGCGCCGTGGCGCCCGCCGTCTTGCCGTACGCGGCGGCGTACGTGTCGGCGGCGGTGGAACCAACGCCGTGCCAGTCGTAAGACGGCGCCGACAGCGGGTGGTGCAGCCACGCCGCCGAGGACGTCGACGACTTGACGACCGGCACGGCGATGCCGCCGCTCGGCTGTTTGTCGTACGACCTGCATCGACAAGAACAGGAAATAACCGTAAATTCACGACAAACAAACTTCTAAATCTCTTCAGGGTGTCCAGTTTGCAATGTTTGAAAGCGAGCAGCGCACCTGACTCTGCCTGACTGCTGGATGACGGACGTGGCGGTCGTGGCGGACGCGGGGCTCGAGTTGGTGTGCGGCGTCCCGGCCGCGAGCGTGTTGAGCGCCACGGCGGCCGAGCCGCTGTTCGACATCGCGCCGGGCGTGATGCTGCCGCCACCGCCACCGCCGCTGCCGTCCTGAGGCGTCGTGCCCGTCGGAGTTCCGACTGGAGACTCCCGCTTACAGTTTGGTGTCGGGGTCTTGCTGCAGGCCGGCCACACGGATGAGGTTTGAGGGGCGGTGGACGGGTTCCCACAGCTCGACAGCACGCTGACGCCGCCCGCAGCCGCCGCCGTGCTGTTGTAGGCGGGGTACATGTTGGCGGAGGTGGAAGGCAGAGCGTCCTGCCTCGGAGACTTGGTACGTGGACTAGCGTTTCGGATCACACTGGCGTGCCCATTGGGCAGAATGGCTGCTGAAGATTGGTGCTTACTCGCGTCAGCACCCGTGTCGGACAGTGGGGTGGTGGGAAGCTTCCCCAGCTTCAGGTCCCGAGAGGAGGAAGAGTCCCCCGCGGGGGTCGAGCTGTACAGAGGACAAGACGCCACCGACGTCGTCGTGTTGAGACTGTCATTGTTGAGAATAGGCGTTGTGCCGTACAGCGCACTCGACTTGAGCGGGTCCAGCGACCCATTCACCCGCGACACAGACGACAGTTTATCTGCTGCAGAGTAGTCATGGCTGTACTTGTGAATGTCCATGTCATCGTATGGCCGCTTGCTCAAATCCAGTCCGTAACTACTTGCCATGGCGTGGGTATCATACCCATATTTTGACATGTCATAACTGTACTTGGAGGTGGGGCTCATAAAGTCTGTGTAGCCGTTACCGTGGTATTGCAGGGTATGTTGGTACTGTCGAGGTTCGAGGTAATACCCATTGGGGTAGGTGGCTGCGTGTTTCTCGGCCTCAAGTCTGTAGCTGTCGGTGGCCGTGGGGTAGAGGCCTCCGTACGTGTAGCCGGTGCTGCGGTAGATGTCGGCCGTGTCCAGCCCGTAGTTGTTGCCGGTGTACGGGTACATGGCCGAGATGTCCGCCTTGATCTCACCCGTCTGCGGACAGGCGGTGGCCGGGTACCCGTTCAGAGCCGTGTACGGGTTGTAGCCGTTAAGCCCGTTGTAACACTCGCGGTACGGCGTCTTTCGCTTCCTGCCCGTCTGCAGGTAATCCCGCAACTGACCCTTGTTCTTCTTGTTGCGAGGCGACTTGCCGTTTTTGCTGCCAGAACTCAGCTCCTCGTCCAAGGGAGACCCGAGTCCGCTCGTGTCCGTATCTATGATCGGGTACGGCAGCTTGAACTCGGAGCCTCGCTTCCCGACCAAATCCCGCCCTTCGTCATCCCTGGTGAGCAAAAATATTGCCTGTGTACTGAGTATGTGACGTGTACGAGTAAAAGACAAATATTATTCATCATTGGCAAATAAAGCGGATTTTGGGACCACGCAGTAATTTTGTACAATCACGCTCCCCAACACGATCACGGCCTTTTTGCATAGTTAGGTCCTGAAAGGCTTATTTATTTTTGAACAGACCTGCACATTTTCAAATTCCGAGCAGGCTCCCATATTTGAAATAATCACAGCGCTTGAGTGAAATTAATGTTCAGTTAGCATGCAATATCTGAGCCCTGTACAATAATTGCAAATAGATAATCAAGCGTGATGCAATGAACATACATCACGTTCATAGCCAGCGTCAGGGAAGTAAAGATAATGATCCTATTATGGCGCACTTTGAAGCCTTCCAAAATGACCTATAAAGTTCGCCCGAGCGCCGGATCCGACTTTCCCACTGAAATGTTACACATTTCTGTCCATGTTTGATCACTGACAAAATGTCCACACTTCCCGGTCAGAGAAAAGCACTTCTTCACGACGAATAAGTTTGGAAGTTACGGAATTCTTCTTTGGAAAACACAAATGCAAAACCGCGGCCTACAGTTCTGAAGAAACACCCACATCGAGGAGTTTTTGCTTTTGTCACTCGGTGAAATTCAATTCCGCGCAGACTAAATGTGATTCGTCGACCAGAACCTGAACAGACGTTTCATGAGTACTCACGTCAAGTGCCTGTGAGTGCAGATGACGAAGTCTGGCTTGCTGTTCTTGTAGATCACCTTGGAGCTGGTCTGCAGCCACAGCCAGCGGAAGTCTTTGCTCATGAGGCGGTAGGCGATCAGGCCCGAGCTGCCCGTTTTGATCACTGCAACAGAAAGCGTTCTTTTTGTCAAAGATCACGAAAGCCTCGGACATTTGCTGAAAACGAAATGTTTGTCCAAGGATAGTTTCAAGAAGAGTTTTTGACTGGACAGGTGTTCAGTTTGACGTCACCAGAACCAAGGTTTGTTTGAGCGGTAAATTTTTCCCGTGGAAAAGCAGGAGGTCCAACTCGTTCCATTTTGTCATTCTTTGCCTGGCACAGTCAAAATTTTACGAAGGCTCTCAGCGCGTTCAGGTGCATCTGGGTGATTGCACTGGTGCTGATGCGGACGAGTGTTTGTCGTCGTCGAGATTTATGAAGAGCCCGTCTTTTTTGCCAGCAGAAAACCAAGTATGCGGGCGCAAAGGACGTACGGTGGAGTGGGCCACCACAGCGAACACAGATGGTTTATAATTAGTTCAACAGTAATTACAAATATGGACTCTTCAAGCGAAGCCTATCGAAGGGTGATTAAAAACTTGTCATCGCAGCAATTGAGCTTCGAGGAATGTTCACACCCCCTCCATTTGTCGGTGATTCAGTCAAACACATGCTGCAGTTGTTCGCACAATCCAGCTGGAGCTACGACAAAGAGGGTTGTGCGGGGGATGCTTGAGGTTGGAGAGGCGGGGTGCGAGGGTTGTTGTCATTTCATTGCCTTTGACAATTACGAAAAGATTTTTGCCTCGGGGCTCGGAGCTTCCTGGTGGGCAGATGAGTCTCAATCTGGTACTTAAAACGAGGATCAAATTCCCGTTTCCTTCTCAAAAATTTTGTTGGTCTTTTTTGCTCAGTGAGACAGATGGGACGGTGTATGATATGTGACCATTGTTTCGTGACTCTGTCCTGCTCAAGACAGAATTTTCATTCGGGAAGTGGACAGACAAAAAACCTTTTCCACGGCTGATGCAAGGTGTTCGTGTCGCGTTTTAATGAAGCCACTTTTGACCGTCTTAATCAAAAGAAAGTGCTTTCATAGTGACGAAGGTCATTTAGTTGTACTACAAAAGGGCCGACTGACATTGACTGTCACAGCAACAGCCAGTGCCACGTTGGATATCAAATGGTAATGGGGTTTGCAGGTAGGTGGTGAGGCCGCGCTTGCTCACTTCAAATGGTCATTGAAGGCCGTCCGTAATGGAAAGTATGGAGCCGAGGTGTGATGTGCTGCTTCCAAATGGCATACATGTCGCACCTGAGCACACCACCCCGAGCGTCCCGACATCAATCATCCCCGAACAGTTTTCGTTCAAGAACGGAGACAAGAGACTGTAACACCCACAAGAAAAACATTGTTTTCCTGTGGCTCACGTCTGAAAAACGTTGAGCTTTTTTCCATGTCGCACATTTTCGGAGCAACATGAGCAAACTCACAGTGTGGACCTGAGCTTTGTCAAAGCAGCACGTTTCTTCTCAGTTCTTTTCTCTGTCCTGCAACTTTTTGAATTCTCTTCTGGTTGTCAAACAAAAAAAATTGGACCCACGACACAAGAACTCGTTTGAAATGAAACCACCTCGTCATCGCATGATCATTGCATTATGCATCAGGGCCTCGACGCACAGAGAAGCTGGTCGCCGCTCAGTCTGCGCTGAGCCACATCACACAATACGCGTCTTCCGTCCATTTCGTACAATCGTTTCTCTTCCGTTTCCTCCTTCCTTTCTATCCTCTCCTTCGCGTCACGCCACGTAAAAAAAGGGCGACAGCAGCATTGCTTTTGTTCTTCATTCGCAGGGTTGCAAATGACAACATCAAAGTTGTCTGAAAAGAGGGCGCCCAGGTTGGAGATTAATTAGTCTTGGAAGCAGAATTGATGGCGCTACATGTGATATCCAGGTATTGAGGAGCGTTCGGACTACACGACCAATCCTCCAAATGCATTCATGCGCGGGTCAGGAGGGAGTATGCAGCACAAAATGCTTTCGTCGAAAAGTATTCACGACCCCAACCTTGGACAGCCACGCAAAATCCTCACGCGAGACGATGAAACAGTCAACTGGTCAAAACTTTTGGGCTGATCTTGTAATATTGATGATGAAATGTCCGACATCAATACGTGCACCCAATGCGTCATTTCAACTGAATCATTTTTGTGGCTATTTGTGTCAAGATAAGTTGGCCACCACCCAACGCAGAGCAGACATTTTTATTGAGGACAAGAACATCAATTATTCTCCAGTAATAATCGCGTACTTAGAGCGCACAAAATATTGATGAGGAATGGGCGGAACGGTTCTCACGTTCTTGGTGCGCTGCGGCGTAGTAGGTGAGGTCGTCTGGGTGGATCAGATCGTACCCGCCCTTCTCCTGCAGTTCGTGGTCCGAGTACCCGAACAACAGCTTCCCTCTGAAACAAACAGAATTTTGTTAAAGTTTACTCTGCAAATACACAGCGATGTTCAGCCCATTTGAGCTTTTGTTTGTTCTGTGTGAAGTTCAAACGGTATCAATTTATGCAGATAGATGCACAAAAGTTTGGTCGCGTTGCATAAATTTGTACAATAATGCCCAGAAATGTTTGAAAAGGATCAATAAAGAAAATACGTGACACACTGTGAAGCTTGCTTTGCTTCGAAAGACTGGCAATAACATTAGCACATTTAGCGAATTTGTTCAAATGTGTTTTGCTATCTGGATCTAGAGTGTTGCCACAAACGGCCGATAAACAAACGCTTCGTCCATTGAAAAAGCGAATTACGCTCAATAAAAAAGTTTCATTCGAAACTCTCCGCACCTATTAACCCGTGGATAATATCTCTGTGTGATATGATTATTTCACTTATTTCATTTTGCGCTGATTAATTCTTTACCATTTTATTCCACTAAGCCGCAGCTTGAAGTGAAAGTGCCTCTCATTCAGCCGGCAATTTTCGAGAGCCCTTGCATGCAAGCAAAAACTCCCAACCACTGAAAAGGCCCCAACTTTGGAGGGAACTTGAAATAACAAAGATAATTTTGTTCGTGTATGATAGCAGAAAGCGTTGCATGTTGCAACCGCTTCTTTCATTAAATTCGGGGACAAAATCAGTTACGCCGATGCAGATAATGCTCCAATCGAAAAAAAAGATTTTCGACTCGAACAAAACTTCACAAACATATTCTCTCGGTTTTTGCCACCATCACACAAACCAAGTCAAAAATTTACCCGATTTTGGAGAAATTTGTGTTAGTTTCAAACGAGATGCGGCCACAAAAGCTCAGTTTTTCAATCTAATTAACGTCTTTCTTGGTGATAAGCAGCTTAAAACAGCAAGGACTGTGCGCTCTGAGAACCCCGAATAACACCCTTCGCTGCCGCAATCAGTAAAATCCCTCAACCACAATTCAACTGGATTCACACTTGATTTATTTCAATAAAGCTTTTGGGATTGAGCACAAGACTTGTGGCGACCTGAGGGTGAAAAAGTTCTCAAAGTGAAGCTGGAGATGCTGTAGTCGCCCAAAGTGCATCGAATGTCACAGGGAAAAACCGTGCACTGCCACTAATGGAAAACCAACAATCCCCTCTCACCCCAGCAAATATATCAAACCGAAAACACTGCCACAAGAAATGACTCGGGCTCTCTATCAGAGACTGCCACACAGGATATTTGCTCTAATTTTTCTGAATGCCCTGGGAAATAATTTCTTTCAATGTTCTTGGCGAGGAAAGGGAATTCAAAGTGAATACAATCTTCTTCTAGTTTGGGAAAGCTTCCAAATGTTCAACTCTGCAACAAGAAAATTACCATATCGCGCACAGTAAATCTGACAAACTGCTTTCAATTCCTCACAAACTGCACAAATTTGACTGGAAAATATGCACCCAGCTGTGTTCCTTTATTCAATATTTTACTTTATCTCTTTTGATGAAAATATTCGAAAAGCTCTCTTTGCAATACACAGCTTATACCCTGGGTCGTTCTCGGAAACATCACTCACATTATGGAAATGTGCGGTGCCTTCATGTGGAGGCTGAGTTGATCCCGAGTCAAACATGACGCTTCTTGCTGGGCTCTCAAACATGAAAATTTACAGACATGCAACTTGAAATATGCATGTCAAAATTTTCTCAATGATGTCTGCATGCAAACGCAGGCACGGAAGAACACAAGCAAGAGCCGCTGCTTTGACATGATGTTCAAAACGAGTTCACCAGTGTTCAATTCCATTGGCCAAAATACGAGCGTTGCTGCGAGAAAACGAGTGCATGCAAAACTGTCGTCCTTACTATTTGCAGTCTTTCCAGCAAGACCATTTCTTTTTGCTTTATCTTTGCTACACTGAGATTAAAAATCCATTATTGATTCTGGCTATATTTAGCCAACATAAGAAGTATGTGGGAGCGACGGAGTTGGAAGAAAGGCTCTCGAAATTGAGTTGATTGCATGCACACAGCTCCGCTGATGTATAGGTCCCCGATTTCATTAGATTTTCCTCGAGCAAATTTAATAGAAGCCACAAGGGGGAAATCTAGACCCCAATTTCTCCTCAATTATTCACAAGTTATTTCCTCGATCCCTGAAAACCCTGCTGAATGCTGCCCAATCAAATTGGTCCCGATGTCCATCCACCGAGTACAAACGCAACCGCAGCACCCAATCAGCTCTGGATTTGGAGCCGACAGAAAAACTGAGGCCTGGACGAACATTACTCGACAGCAAAACTTGGCAGCAAAACTTGCTTCCATCAATGTTGCATGAAACAGAAATGAGAAAAGTATTTTTGTTTATCATCTGAGAAGCTCTGTTCTTCCATAGGTGGCAGTTTGATCAAAACAAAACTGTTGAGGGAACTATCCAACCCCAAAGTGGTTTCTTCTTGGACGGACAATCTGTGCTTTCCATAAATGCATCTTTTGTTTCTTGGTATTTTCACGACTGACAAAAGTCTCCCGTGGAAAGCATTCTCCCCTCCCAAATTGTAGTCACAAGATTTTGATAGCTTGACTGAATGTTCAGCTCAGCTCTACCGACCTGTGATCCATGGAGAGGGGCGCGAGGTCCATCTTGTGCTTAGACTTGAAGGTGTAGTCGCGGGGCGGTACGTCGAGCAGCGGCAGCGGCCCGAACGGGCAGCAGATGGCGAAGAGCGCGACGAGCGGCTCGGCCTGCTCCGCGCCGCCGCCGCTCTTCAGGTACTGGCCGTGAAGCATCTTCATGTGGCCGCTGATCTCCAGCGTCTGCGGGGAGAAAAGAAAAGAGCCGTGAGCGACAACTGCGGGAAGCAAGGTCTGGCTTTGAACGAAATGTGCAGATCCAACAAAAAACAAAAGAAAACAGTCGCGCGTCTGGTGCCCTGGCTTGATTCGAAGGGGCACAGAAAGCTGGTTGGGCGTTCATACGAGTTTGTATGGGTGTTTCGCGCAAATCAAGACACACAAGAAAAACTTGTCAAGCAAGCAAAAACTCGCGTCTGAAGTGTTTCAAACGAAAGAAGGTAAGGTTCAGAACTCGTGACAGCAAGAACGCCCCCGAGGGCAGATGTTCCTGGGCTGATGATGAACCAAGATAATCACAATTACATACAACTCCAAGGGCCGACTCTGCACCTCAACCCACAATTATTATCATCCAGAAAATTCTAATTTTCACCAAATTCAAAAATTTCTCCAACATGCACGAGAGAACAGTCTCGTACGTCGTCAAGGCATGTCTTTCCGACACATCCATGCACACTGACGGTGGAAAAGTGAGTACTTGTTCCGCTCTGTTTCCGGGAAAGGCTGTTGATTAATTGTATTTTCCTAACAAAGCGCTCAGTACTGTTGCGCAAAATGCGCGCAATAAATGTTGAAAGTTTGCAAAAGAAACAACGTAATTTTGCAATGTGTGACCACCTTTTTGTGCCAAACAGGCAGATTTTTTACAACTTGCAACTCAAGTTGAGTTGCATTTTTCTTGTTCCCAAGTCCACCCAAACTATAATTTTCAAAGCACATGATGAGTTCGGAAGGGCAAGGGAACTTTCTTTCCCACAGACCGGATATGTTCAGACGGCTTTCGCAAAAGCAGGTGTATGATATGACAAATATGACAGAGAGACAGACACACACTACAAGCCTTGATGGCTACAATTAGGGCCTCACTGACACAAACTAGTGTCATCCTTCTTTCGATACCCTCCAATACAAACCGTACAGTCTCCCCACCCCTCCAATAATTACACCCATCATTATTTGTCCTACCCCTCATTTTACTCCACTCAAGCAAAACGTGTGGCCATACATCACCTTTGTCAACAATATAAATAATCACTTCACATGGACAAGTTTACTGAGGACACTTTTCATTTCTCCCCAATGATACGGTGGGAAAAGTGTTCAGGTTTGGATATAGAAAATGCAAAAAATGTTTCGTGCAAATGACATATTACAGAGTTCGAGTTGTTTTCGAAATGACAACGCTCAGGCTGCAATTAAGCCCCAGACCGTTACATATCAAACCATTAATGTGGCGGTCAACGAGTGAAAAGATTTGAACAAAACTCGTCTTTTTCTCTCGAAAGGAAAGATTCTTGATGGTCTCACCTCACGGCAGTAATTCATTACAAACATGGCCACCCGACAGGAAACACATTTCTCACAAAATTTTCAACCGCAGAACTGCTAAAGTTTTTCTGTTGCCACACATGTGTCCCCTGCGTCGGACGGAGTATGAGTCAAAGGTACAAAAAAATCAATTCACATCTGCACAGACAAATGAAAGTGTTTCGCCGTAAGCACGCTAACAAAGATTTATTGCTACCAAAAATATTTATCGCTAATCAAGGGGATCCGCCCTGCAGACATTAGCCTTGATACAACAGCAGGTATCAGATTAAAAGACCGAAATAACAGAAGGCAACCCTCCTGCGGAGCCCCTGAAGCCACACCTTCACTCGCGCAGCTGAGGCCTTCCGCACAGTTGGCTTTGCATCGTCGTAAATGCCGCGGACTGTCATAAAACTACAAGACTGAACCTGTCTTCGCCAAACAAAGGGGATGGACACAAGATCTCTGTTGATAAGACAGGAAAACAGCCACATTTTCGACAGAGATGAATGCTGAGCACACTCTTGCTTCCTGTGAACGAAACACATGAGCAATGTGTTTCTTGTCACATTGTTCTTCGGAAAACTTGCGCTGAAGTGAACAGGCGGAGAAGAAGAGGACTTTCACATATACTCGTACAAAGTTCTGTGGAAATCCATCTTCGAAGATGTCCTGGATCACATTCAGTTTCTTTCAATGCTCAACAAACGTTGTTCTCCCTGACACAAGAAAGACAAGAAAACGAAAAAATTGGGTTCTGCCAATCGCAATCATGCAAAGCAGAGAAAAAAATGCTCGTTGCTTCTACTTTTGGAACTGCCGGGTTTGAAACAAGTCATCAACTGCAGAACCAGTCCATTTCTGTCCACAATACTCAAGTGATGTTTCTCTGGAATTGGAACGTGTTCTTCGGAGCTTTTGTCGACCCCTTCTACTTCCCTATGCGAACAAAGCACAAATACTCCGTGCACGATTCGTCCGCAGAAACCTGTTGGCAAAACCTTCTGTGCAATTCTTGCAAACTATAAGACGCGAGTCCACAACGATGGACTTGTGAAAGGGAAATGAGAGCGGACAGCAATTTGGCAGGCCGCACCGCCGACACGAAAGCGCTTAGCCACCGCTGAGACTCCCTCAAGTCCGAGAGCGATTTACATGCAGCCAGCCCCGATCCCTCTCCTATCGCTCACCAACACAGTTTTTTGCACAGCCTCCCTTGCATTCTAACAACTATTCTGCCTTCCTGGCTGGGTAATGTAATGCCATCTTCAAAACTGATTTCCCAATTTGGACAGCGCAATTGCTTCACACTCGCTGGACTGCGGGAAATTCGTGGCTGCGCGGGATCTCCAGGGCCCAGCGAGCTCATCTGGGAGTCCCGCGCGTCTCCCTCAAATGTCTTGGCCTCGCACGGTTCGAGGCACAAAGTTGCCTTCATAATGCCGGGTAATATCGCAGCTCAAGATTATATTTCGGATGTTTTGGGGAAAAATGGCAGAACACAACGCGCAACTTGTGATGCTGGCAGGCTTGATCAGTCAAAGACTACGACAGAAGCAAATTGTTTCTAATTTCGGATCTGGATTAAAAAATTCAACACCCTCTCGCAAACAACTGCGTTGCACCCGCTTACAACACACCATCAGGAAACAGTACAAAGGTGACTGCAGAATAAGAGAAGCTACAAAAAGGCAAGCCACGCAGACAGAGCCCATTCAGGTACATTTCTGCAGGTAGGTACATGAAAAAGTTCTGCAAAGATCAATGTTATTATTTCCACGCTGAATCAGATAATTATTGAAAGAAGGCTGATATTTTAGAAGAGTAATAAGCAGGGCTGCGAGTTTCAGCATTTCCTAGTCACGGAATGCTTGCTCAGGCGCTTGTAACACAAGCTCAGACTGCAACATTAGAAACAGTCGAGCGGCGCGTATTGATTCGACGATAATTCCGCTGCGTTCCATTATCCTGACCACTTCCTCTCCCCAGCCAATCACCGCGCAGCTTAATTGTGGCAAAAGAAAAATCTACGCCACCGTTCTTTGTAATTACGCAGGTTCTGTTGAGTTATCCAGATTAACTACTCGTATGATAGGAGGCCTCAAAGAAAATCACAACTTTTAAAGATCAATCTAAATTAGAAGAACTTTTCTGCAGGTATGGCCCAAAGGTACAATCATGTTCATTTTTGCCTTTCATGTTCAAACACAGCGTTGATTCAAAGTACGATAAGAGGAGCTGTGCTGGAAAAATGACAGACAATCGCAAGAAGAAGTGAGTGAAAAAGCAGAAAGAGTTTCTGCCCAGAAAAAGAAACAAGAAAAACCGTCCCCGACCCCTCAGTTTTCTCGAATACTCACAATGAATCCTGAAGTGTTGTCCAAGAGACATCGAAATCGGACGGTGAACTGTCTGTACAACAGGTACTTGTTTTCTGAAATAAAGAATTAGTGGGATCAAGGTGCTGGAACAAAGAAGGATTTTTCTTCCCATTTGGAGGGTTTGATGTGGTCAGCAGATTTTCTGAACATAAATAACACGAAATGACATCTCAAAAGGACATAGAATCGAACAAAGCGCGACACAGTAGGACCACAATGAACAGTTCCTTTGAAAGGCGTGGACGTGAACGTTCACTTTGTCCTGCTGACCGAAGACGTGCTGACACAACAAAACTGCATGCCCAGCTGATAACGCACTCACACTGCACAACTCGCTGTGTTTCTCTGCCTCCCTGCTGGGCCAGGTCAAACTAATTTGACCCTGCACCCATCACTGTCCCCACCTCAAAAAGATTCCCAGTTGCATCATTGATATGCGGTGAAACAAGAGTCTGATATCCCACTTTGTCATGTTTACTTGATTTCAACGTGCAGTCAAAAACTCTGTTTTTAGGCTGTGACTTTTGATGCGTTCAAAACCAAACAGAAACAAAACACAAATTTCTCATTGGCACCATCTCCAATTATTTCTACTCGAACACTTTTTGTGAGTGAAAATTAGAATATCACGTTGAAGATCAAGGGACTGGGGAGCCACTCGTTCATAATTATCCATTCACTTCAAAAAATGCCTGAAAGTGATGTTTTCATCAGAAAACAAAGCCAGGTACCAGCAAATGACTAATTTGGCATTGATTTGTCGAGAGAAGAGCGGCAGTCCGGGGGCATCGTGATATGGGAGAACAGGTGGGCTTCAAAGACTGGCGCAGGGAAACTTCCCAAGACTCAATTAACCCCAGAGCTGAAATGAAACTGCTCCTGAGGCAAAACTATGGATCCCGATTGGGAAACCCCAACCAATGCCTTACATGCACAAAAGTAATATCAAAGTTAGATATGTGTCAGACTCAGTTCTGGAGCTGCCGTGGATAGCAATTTGTCACTCCATCGTCAAGGAAAAGGTACCGATTTTGCCATTAGCATATGCAGCGAACGAACACACCGCCAGTCGTTATTCTCACCTTGGCAATGCCACCCAGTCACCACATTGATTCTTTCTCACTGTTGTTTTCTCTGGACACCACAATCATTCACTCTATTTCGGGAGCGATCTCAAGGTGAACTCACCTGGGAGTAGCGCCTCCTGCAGAGTCATGTCCGACTGGTCCTGAGCGAGTTTCGACCTCCAGTTCAGCTCGTTCTTGAACTGCTCGCGGTCTTCCGAGTGGATCAGCTCCATGGCACTCTGGTGGATGATGTCCGACTGGAACAGAAACAAGTTGCAACAGATGTATGTGTGTTTGGGGGGAGGGGCACAGGCGCTGAAAGTTTGACACGTTTGGGACGCTCATCAAAGGAAAAACCTCTCCACACAACCCAGATGCACAAAGATCGAGTATGCCAGATGTTTGGTTTTGTTTTTGATCAATTTGTTTATCCACGATCCTTATTACAATAACCTTCGTGCACTCACAAGGACAAAATGTTCACACAGTGTGTTAGATTTGTGAATCACGCCAAGCAAAAACAGCGTGCGTTTTCCTTGAATAATTTTTCCGAAAAGACATCACGAGGAAAGGCGAAATGCAAACGAAAGAAGCCTCATTACTCGCTCACATTTCCAGGTTCAGGTGCAATTTCCATCTTTCTCTCAGGAAGCGCTTGTGGAAATTGTCCCCGAGCAGAAATGTCACAACGGGACAATTTCCAGAGGAAGTGATGGGGAAAAGTCAAAGAGTTCGCTTCTTGTCACAGTCCGTTTCGAGTTCAAAATTTTTTTATTTTCAAACTGAGAACGAGAAACGTGTTTTTCTTTTCATCCTTTCGTACCTCGTTGCCGAACGGGTACCCATGAGCGCCCACTGAAGGCAAGCCTGTACAATCAAATTTCATCAAATTGATTCTTTATTCATCTGTAATAAATAGGTTTCCCATCTGTCCGCTCAATCTGGGCTTTGAATTCACTTTGATAGGTCACAATTATAACAAATTATGTGTAATCAAAAACTATTAGATTTTCCTTTCTCACTGCTCTTCCACAACTGTTTTCCCTTTTTAGCGATTTGGGAAACACAAAATGAACAGCCAAAAGATACGCTCTCACAGCTTGTGAGACCCCATGCCGACAAGGTTGTGCCTACAATATGGCCTCTTGGTGAGAGATTGTGTCGCTAACTGCGTGACGATTAACACTGACAAGCAGTGGAACACAATCCAAAAGGCCAAGTTTTGCTTCAACGTCCACAAAACTCATTTCTTTGAGTGAGCCAAAATTTTGACGAACATCAATCCTCGAAGCAAAGGGTTGCAGATGTGAACTGGAAGTGATAAGTTTATCTGACGTTTCCAGGGATTTAGCCAGAAGGATTAATGGGGACACAAGTCTGCTCAACCATCCGTGATGTCAGTCCAGACTGTTGCCAGCTTATTGCGGAATTAGAAGCCCATAAGGCGTCGCTCTGTCCCTGTTCTGTCGTACTCCAATCCCACTTCCAATCGCAGCTAGAGTGACTGACTGCTGGAGGGGACGGGCGACTGCAGTCAACCTTGCGCCGACTGCGGCTGCTGATTCACTGTAACCTCAATCACCCGCAGACCGGCGTCCCGCGGCCTGCAAATCCTTCGGGGAACAATTTCGCAAATTAAAATTCATTCCAATAAAGTTGCTATCAGGGATTGGCATTTAACAGTCAAGTGGTTGGTTGGGCTGCAGGTTCATTGCGCTGCCTGCCATTACGGAGGCGTCACAAGCAATTTGCCTTTTCAGTTGTCAGCTCCTGCAGAAAAAGGACCTTTCAATATCAAAACCCAACGTTGTGTTCTTTGCGCACTGGAAATGTCTCGGGTGTTGTGTCAAAAATGTGCCTGCTTTGTAAACTGTGAAGTTGAGAAAGCACGGTGTTTGCAATGAATTGGTCTCCACGCCGCCGTCCCACAACTTCACAAGGCACAAAAACATTGAGCCCAAGAACTCGGGCTGTGTGAGGAGGTTTTCTTGTTCCCACAAGCGCTGCTTTATTGCTACATCCACTTCCATTACCATCACCAATGCAATGAGCATTTTTACGACGGTCTTACCAAAGCAATTTAATTGTTCTTGAAATTAATAACATAGTGTTTTCCCAAAGGGTTTCTGCACACAAAAAGTTGTGGAAATTAGGAATGATGCTTCGAGTCTGAAGGAGAGTGCAAAGAAAAAAGACAGCATACTCTCTTGCGAATTAGGCCTCGCATCTGAATTAATCAGACTAAAATGCAGCGGGGAAGAGTGGCGAGTTTGATATCATCCTGAGCTGATTTCGTCCTCATTTCGGAGCTGTATTCCACACAATTAGTCGGTTGCACCGGGACTTTGCTCGCGTGGTTGGATGCAATTTAGCCCTACACAGGATTCGAAGCTAGATTGGACACCCAATTTTGAGCCCACTTCATCCGCTGTGCCCCTGGTAATATTATGCAGTGTTATTAATTAAATGGAAGGGCTAGTTAATGACATTAATGAGGTTCTTCACGTCGGAGGAGCGAACAGACAATGCGGTACTCACCTGGTGAAAACCAAGATATTGTTCCACGGTGCGTGACGAGAAGAAGACCTCGCCGTCGCAAGTGACCACGAACAGGAAACCATTTAGCGCCTGCGAGCAGAGAAAAATCACACATCATAATACAATTTTCTTGGCAGCAAAGCACGACTGATTGGGGCCCATTACGCCCTATTGAGGCTCCCGAACAGGGTGTGATTTACGATATCAATGACTCTGCGTTCGGATGTGACAGGCCAGCTCTCGAGGTCGCACCATCTGACCAAACTTTCTTCCTTCAGATCTGAGGCTGGCTTGTCTGCGTTGAGAGCCAGCCGAGAAGTCTGTTTGTGGAGGTTTGAAAATTTGTTCTGCATCACGTACACGAGCCAAGGTGTCAAAAATATCATCAAAACACAAGACACGGACTTTCGAGCGTGCAAGTTCATTCTTTTCCCAAAGTGAGGGGACCAGTCTGGGAAGGAAGTTCCAGGAAACAGAATGGAGTTGGAACTTGGTCATTTTCTCCGAACAATTTGACAGTTATTGATGAAGGCACGAAGCAAAAGCGCTGTGAGGTTGGAAGGTTGCTTGATGACTTGGTCCGCAGAACATATCAGCCTCTGCCATTTGGCACTTGTTCCCTCTTGTACGCAATCTTGTGACCTCGCTGGCATGAACCAGGGCCCTGGGTAGGGACTGTTCCGGTCATTTCATTTCCTTCGCTGCCACAGCAGTGTGCAGCTGCATCGCCTTGCGAGACAAATTCTTGAAAGGAACAGACACCTTGTGACTGTTTCTCTGTTCCACACTGTGTGTGTTACGCTTTTGAAATGACTTTTCAAACTCAATTTCGGCGCATTACCTGGAGGACACTGTCCGTGTCGGTGAACGACGGCTCTGAGTAGAGGTGCGAGTGATGGTGGTGATGCTGGTGGTGGCTTTCCAACACATACCTCTCCTGTAATACAGCTGCAAATAGAAAAAAACAAATTGTGCTGCAGATGAAACAAAATAAAATTTTCGTCCCGTGCCCTGGATCCAGTCAACCTCCATTCGATTGACAACACAGTTGGAAGAGTCAAAACACACGAAGGAAGTCCCATGCCACCGTTCAGTAAATGGACGTGAAGTGAGCAAAATGTGTTGCATGTGTTCATGAAAACCTGACATGCTGGTCGGAGTTATGTTGAGTTGGCTGATGAAAGTTCGTGTCAGACTGCTTTAGACCGGTGGATGTCGTGTTCCGAGTATTGGTGCGGCCGTGGTGGCGGTTCAGAGGCTCACGTGAGAAATGTGTTGTGTCTGAATCTATCATGAACGCCACGCAGCGATTCGCCTCAGACTTTATTCCGTTCACTCATGTCATTGCGCTATTAGCATTTGATAAACTAATATGTGTGCTACCGCCCTGGCTCGTGATACGGACATCTTCTTGGCCACTGTTCAAACCCAGAGACAGGTTGCCTGACCGACGCGTCTTGAAAGCCGGCGCTGCACGACACGGGGAGCGGCGGGCGACGGAGCTGTCTCCGGGAGGGAGGAGGCCGCGGCCGCCGCGGCGCAGCGCCGCCTCCCGCCCTGCTGCTGCTGCAGCTGCCTGCAGCTCCCGTGTAGCACAACACACACGCCCGTGCCAACAACAAATGGATCTTTGCCGTGACACGGACCTGCATCACGCATACGTCTCGCAGCACGTTAACATGTACAACCACAAATATCTCCAACTAGATTAGCATTTCTCTTTCATATTATTTACCCAGTATTGATCTCAAAGTTCATGCCAATACATTTTCGCCATTCCCTTTCACCCGCATGCAGATGCTTGTCCCTACACAGATTCGGGTCCCGTCGACTCTCCACTGGTCGTCAAAGGAAGGGAACAGGAAATTATTTTTGAGCATTAATTTCGTCTGCCTAATGAAATGTGAATTAATCACGAGCGATATATGATAGCTGTAATCTGGTGTTTGGATAACGCCCGTGGTCTCAAAACTAACACGGCCTGGTCGGACGGTGGTCGCCTCACTATCAGCATTGTTCAGGCGCGCTGACCCTGCTGAAGGGCACGTCGGGGAACCACGTCCGAATCTCAGTGAGCAACACACTCTTCACCACGGCTGATTTGCCCCATTTAGCAGTCGCCATTGTCTGCAGGCTCTGAACTCGAGGAATAGTCGCTTTTTGCGACTGCAACAATCATTTGTGCAAGTCTGTGCTGAAGCGCTTGACTTGACAGGTCAATGGAGATGATTTGATGTGATTATCGCCTGGACGGCGCTGGTTCGGAGCGTGACAGGTGACGCGAGGCCAGGTGGACAGGGCAGCGATGCCTCAATTGGCGAACTGGCGTTGCGTCCATCCTCAGACAACACTTAATTTTCAGCGCAGAAAAATAATATGTCACTGGTGATTCAGTTGTATCGTGACACACACACACACACACACACACACACACACACACACACACACACACACTGCGATTTTAGTCGAGGCGCATTCAGATTTGTGGTGGTGTGGAGTCAGGTTGAGAAATGCGCGCTTCTTCGTGGTGTCCTGTTTCTTCGATTTGTTACATCTTTCAAATTGGACTGCAGAGATTGGGGAGAATTCTCGGACACAGCGTCAACTCTCCTGAAAGGAGATTGCTCTCGAGGAAACGAAAGATCCCTTTCGAATGCGTGTCCATCGGGATACGCGACGTGCTACATCATTCTGGTTCCCGAAAATAACCTTCATTCAGAGAGCATTTACCAAGCACTGCAGCACGTTGGCTACTTTGTGTTGAAATGACACGTCCAAAATTACGGGTGGAGCATTTTTGGAATCGTAATTACCTTCAATGGAGAAATTTTCATCTTTATCACCTGCGCTTTTCATTGTCCCAAACACTGCAGCAAAAACAAAAGCAACAGAGGTGATGTGAAACTGCAATCACCATTACCCGAAGAAAAGACGGAGCTATTGTTGCCGTCAAAGCAAACCCAGTGGTTAGAACTTTCACCAGTTCCAGCCAAACCTGGCAAATTGCTCAAGGCTTCACAATGCAACGGAGAAAATGACCGCGGTATGGATGACGGATTTCTAAAAGACTGGAGGTTACAAAAGCCCAGGTGTAAAAGAGGCATTTTATCACACTGAACAAACGCCGACTCCACAAATTAGTTGTGTCTCTTGTGACTTATTGTGTGACGAAATCACAACTTTCGCATTGAAATTAAACCGAACGACTCGCAGCCACCCCGGTCTGTCGGGGGAGGGTGCTGCCTCAACTTCTCCGAGAAACTTGATCCAGAGCAATCGCTCCCATCTTATGACCAAATAGCTGTAGCAATTGTAGGCGCAAGTTCCAAACAATTTGCCTGTCACTGCTCGTTAGGCTTACTGTCCAAGCAGCCACATGTCGTGCTGGAGCCGGCGCTGCGGCTCTTTCTGCAGGCTACCGCCTTTGTGCAGAAACTCAAGACCGCACAACAGATTTTCAAGGCCCAGATAACAGATTCTAAAGATAAACATAGCCAGCAGGAGGCTTAAAGCTCTCCCCAATGGAGCTTCTTGCAAGCATTCATTCGGAGGTTTGTGCGGCACTTGGACCGGTCACTTGATCTCCAAGCCCATTCGTATTCCAGCCAAGTCCGAATAGTTTGGCGTCCACCGGGTCTTTGTTACTCGCACCAGAACAAGACAATAATACTTGGGTGCCACGAGAAACAATGGACTTCCAACATTTTGATGAACAGTCCAACACAGCCACAAGACCACAAAACCAACTTCTGGCCGTGTTAACAACTCGCGTACGCTTGTCCATCAAATATTGACCTTTGTTTGAAAAATGTTGACCTGTGTTGAGGTGTGAGATTGGCGGGGTTGGAGCGAGTATCTCCCGAGAGTCGCGTCGAGTGATTGAGGCGCGCGGGGCGACCGCGCCGCATTCCGCGTCGCGTTTGATCTCCGCACGGCATCTGCGACTTTCATGAATTTTAAGCAGCTCGAGTCGGAGAGATGAACAGAATGTAACATATGCCTGCAAATGGACCGTTCTATTCACTTCTTTGGCACTGAAATCTCCATGAAAGCGTTTATGACAAATGGGCCTTTGATATGCATAGATGTTGCACAAAGTTTAGTTCATCAAATTTTCCACTGACTCAGAATTAACCGAAGAGGATAGCACTGGACATGAGGACAATTCTTTGTCTCGAAGGTTGTGTCATTGTGGCAAAAACTTCCCTCTCCAACCATTCATTCCAAAAATGTACCAGTCTTACACATCACGGAATGTGCATCAATGACGACAAAAACATCCACGAATAATTTGCAAGCCTTCTGGAAGAGTATTTGGGAATATTCCATGGCATAGGACAATATTTTATTCAGCACAGAAAGCGAAAACGGATAAAAGATCAATTGAGGATTTATCTTGGCTGAGCGGAGGCCCAGCTTTTAGCGATAATAAGTCGTCGGATAATTGGAGGTGTTCGTAACAAGACGATTGCGTGCCACGAGGGGTGAGAGTCGTGTGTGGGGAGGGGGGCGCCGACGAGGGAGATCATCCCTTTGTTTTGTTGATGAGTTCCCAAAGCCTTTGATGAGTCAATCTGGATAGAACGTCCATCAATCATCCGCTGCAGTTTTTGGCTCCGTTCGCTTGATCAGCAGACGACATCGTCGGGGAATAGAGTCTCGGTGAAAAACACCTTCCAAGTACGGGTCCGAGTACACAGCCTTGCTGTCGAAGAAAACCTAGGCGCATCAAAACAATGGAGAAATTGTCTATCGTTACAAAAATATCCTCAAATGGTCTCTTTCACTCTCCTGCAGCTTGTCGTTGCGACGCGCTTGAAACATCCATCTCAAAAACGTTGCAGTTTTTCGCGGAGCGACTCGTCCTGTCGAAGCTTTTTTCCTGATACGCATTGCTGCCACCAGATGTCAGCCCCGAGGCGCTCCCAATCTCGCTCGTTGCTTTGGCACACAAAACGCAACCAGCCCTTTCTCCGACTGGAGAAGACCTCAGAAAAATCCATTCTTCGCCTCTTCTCTTTTGTGATAAATAGCGGGTTTGTGTGAAAAAGTTCTGGCTTCAAACATTTTGTGGAAATGTTTCGGTGCTGCAAGATTGACAGGATATGTGGTTGAAAAATTGGGTGTACTCTATGACAAATTGGCCCATTGTCGGGGTCATTTTGTACTTAAACCTGCTAGTTCTTGGTGAAATCTTGGCAGACTGTACTCTTGTTGGAGCCAATTTCAAGCATATCTCTGGACGCCTCAACACAGCGCATAGCCACCGCGGTTTTATGTGTTATTATTCGTATCAGCCGAGTGATCAAACTTTCAAACACTTCATGCAGCATACTTGGCACTGTGACCACAAGACAATCTGTTCAGCCAGGTCTCTTCTTCAGTATCTTCCCTCTGACCTTTCTACTTCCTCTCTGACCCCTTCCTCGTGAAATTACAAGTAATATCCTAACAGCACCTGCTGACCTTCACCAAACTATTTCTTGGCATGTCAGGTATCAAACTTTCCCGAGTTGACTGTTGGAAAAGGGCATCGCCCCCCCCCCCGGATCCTGAATCCTGTATCTTTCATTAAAGGGAGCAGATATTCCCCTCAATTATGATGCATCAGTTTAGCCATCATTTCCGCGTGATATAATTAAGAAGTATTTTGCGAATTTTCTCTAGTATTTTGCAGGAAAGGGATCGCGTGTTGGATGCTAGTCTCATCAACTCTCACACACAAAGTGCTTTCACAACCATCCAAACAACGCGCAACTCTTGTTTTCACGTTCGCTGGCCGAGCGTGGAGGACCCTCGGACACTGAAATGAAACTGCATCAAGCTGAAAGGAAAGCAAATAATCCTCTTTCCTTTCACCCTCACTTTTCTTGACATCACTTGAAAAGGAAAAGAAATTGTGTAAGATTTCACATCAAAGGAACGCATCTTCCCCTGTCATGTTCTGAAATGAGCATTTTATGTCGACCGCCAGCGTCAAATTTGCCGTTATAAAAAGGAACTGTTGGATTTTTCTTTTGGTGTTTTTGCCCAAGTACCAGCAGATAGACGACGCAAAACGAAACAATCTGCGCCAGGTTGCGTGCTTGTGGCATGTGCCGAGTCGTCGTCGAGCCTGTTTATGGTCCAAAATCCGCTTTTACTTCCCTCTTCCCCAACAGTCCACAAAATGAATATGACATAAATGGGAGAACCTGAGCGAGGGGAATAGAGAAAAAATAAAACAAGATTGAACATGTCTTCTTGGCAACAAGCACAAGGCAGAGTCCATTTCACAAAAACGAAGCCCAAACTCTCAGACAGAACTCTCGCAGTCTCTTCTCTTGAGGAATCATCCGACATTCTGCCTGTGTTCTGCACACCTCGTAAGTCCTCCACAATTCCCTACTTCGTCCAGACGACACTTGTTTCAGGAGTCTGTCGCATGCATGCAGCATCAACTTGGCGGCCAACCAGGTGATTCCATGATGCCTGCTCTTTTGCATGTCCACTGCCAGGTTTTCCGTGCGAGTCACAGCTTCGTGATCAAATGTGTGTCTTTACGTACTCTAGTCAGGCAACAGTGTTTCTGGTTTTCCCCCACTGGGAGAGAGTAACACAAAAACGAGCGCAAGAAAATTTCTCAGTCCTCGCTTTTCGTCGTGCGAAATAAGTTTGGAAATTTCTTGCGAGAGAGCAAATTGTCCACGCGTACAGCCAGAGAAGGAGATGGGATCAGAAACGGTATCTTTCAAAATCTTGCATTGAGAAATGAAAACTTTTTTGAAAGTAACAGAAAGGATTACTTGGCTGATTTCCCACAGCAAGTACACAAATCATCATTTTACAACATACCAGAAGATATTGGTCTCTGTCATGCCATGTCCATTGTGGGACACCAAGCAACACGGAGACAGCCGATGATTTATAATTCAAAAAAAGAATTCAGCGAAGTTCAGAAAGTTTAGTTTGAACAGTTTCTCTGGGCAGCCCCTGACAACTCTAAAAAACGCTGAAGATGTATGCGATGCACCTAAATGCGTTCCATGTTATTAGCGAGAAGAAAGCTCGGACAAAAGTGGTCAGAGCCAGATTAGAACCGGACGGTTTCAATTTGTCAGCCTTGCTCCGTAATCTTGGGTCAGCAAATAGCAGGTTTACTCTGCAACCCAATTGCACTTCCTACAAAAGTTGTGTCAGGTTTAACGAGTGGTTGTGTGGAGCTCAAGTGAAATATGAATGGAGCGGCGTGCGGTGCCTTGGAGCGTTGCAGCCGAACCGCGCAGGCGGCGGCATCAAACCTTCCAAATCCTCGCTCGCAGCAAAAAGCAACATCTTCCTGAAGCCTCCTGCCCCCGACGCGCGCTTCCCGATTGTTAGCACTGCATCTTGTACCAAGTTACACATACTGCTCAAGTTGAAAGGGTTTCAATCAAAGATTATGTGCTTCTGAGCGAAAGTGATCAGTCGGAAGAAAACGAAACCGGGCACGACCAGCAGGATATTTACCGGCTTAAACTTCGGACAATGCCATCAACGCGATTTGCCAAGATTAAATAAACCAATCACGACCTATTTGTGCTGTTGAATTTCAATCCTTTGTACCGATGTTTACAACAACCCCCGAGGCACACCGTGCAAAGAAAAGCGTTGAGTTCCGGAAAACTACCGCGTTGTTGTTGCTTCTGTCACATCTGGTCATCTCTGGTACAGTCTCAGAACAAATATCGAAGAAAAAGCTCACGAATCTCTCCTGAAAATAATAGCACGATGCCCTTCCAACTCTAACAGATACTGTCCGTTCTTAAGTAACACGGTGCGCTAATTTCATCGTCTTCCCAAAGAAAGAGTTCCAAGCATTCTGACGGCTGTCAATTAGCCAGCAAGTCACTAACCAGAAGGACGAATCCGCATTTCCTGCGACAAACGTATCTTCGCCTTCAACCAAATTTCACGAGTTGTGTAATTGTCTGCGCACACGGAACGGACCTGAAAGGCTGTCGTCCAAAACGTGCCCGGAGTGCAGAGCCTGCCACAAGGATACGCTCTTCTTTTTGCAAATTTTTAACTTTCTTACACAAGCCAAGAAATAATTTGGCTAATTGTTGAACAAAACGAAGGCTTCAAATTCTGGGAACAAACTCAACTGAGGAGGGCATTAATAGGTGATTGGAAGGCCCTTTTGAAACACTTGACTCAATTGTACCGTTGGAGAAAGAATCGGGGGAACAATGGCGATGCAGCATCGAGGCGTGTCAGATGTCCACTCGACTGGAAGACCAACAAAGATGCACTCAGCAGGCCTCCTTCAACACGGCCACCCAGACCTCCCCTCCTCGCCGAACCCCGCTGTTGCAGTAAAATTGCGAACATCTTTCCCGGCCCTCTCCACATTGTGTGAGCGCTGGCTGGCGTGGAAAAGCGACAACAAAGCCGGAGCGGGTGGCGAGCAGACCGAATGCAGCCTCACAGCGCGAGCTCCCCAAAACAGACAGCCCCTTCACCTCGGGGCGGCACGACCGCCCCGAAAACTCCGCACAACTGGCAAAACAAGAAGTTCCGAGGCGGGAACCCTGATGGTCGCGGAAGCAGAAACTGTCCTTGCTCTTCCCTGTGAAACCCCACACTTCCTG
>JAAUXT010045893.1_pt1 | contig 49471 bp, 54 predicted proteins | sample 7278171 | NCBI WGS metagenome assembly JAAUXT01 (sample SAMN14350112, study PRJNA611818) | marine sediment metagenome | isolation source: surface marine sediment (1.8m) | place: French Polynesia: Moorea | collected 2018-08
AGAGAGAGAGAGAGAGAGAGAGAGAGAGAGAGAGAGAGAGAGAGAGAAAAGAGAGATTTGAAGTTTGATCTTAGCTGTTTTAGTGACAAATTTTCTGAAAGTCAGTCACTGCTGCCTGTGTCACTGTCTTGTGTCCCTGACCCTCCCTGTTTGGAACCTCCACGCAAACAGGACAAGGGGCAGTTTGTGTTTTCCGCCCTACTTCCCCGACGGAATGCTCGGGGTCGCAACCCGAGTCCTATGCGCAGACCCTTGTCCTGCCTGTCGACCCCCTGTGGGATCCCATTCTCACTCAGCCACAGAGCGCACACAGACCCTGGTCACCATGGTCACCCAACTCACAATAATCTCCAACTCCCAAGTGTCGAGATCCACAGAACTCTCGCAGACGCATTCAATTTTGCTTCAATAGGTAATCACCAATGCGTCTGCAGCTGTTATCACCTCTTGTACACGCGTATTTGTCATAAATGGAGATGAAAGAAGAAGTGAACCTGATGATTAATGTAAAGAAGCTTTTCCAGGTTGTTGGGTCTGAACGAGTAACACCACGCGCTCGATAGAAAGTGTGTTCCAATGACCTCCATGGCACAATGGTCCCTGTGTGTAAAATTTTCTGGAGTCACTCAGATCTGAGAAGAAAGCCAAAAATGTCATCACCTATTCTTTGAGATGAGAAGGGAAAGCGCTCTGTTTCTGAATTTGTGGAAGTTACATGTGTGCAAGATCCTTTTCAGGTGAAGTCAAGTCGATCTTGGTTGAGTTGTTGAAAGATCTCCGGGCAGAGTTGATTGTACACGTAATGATCAGTTTGTGCCACAATGTATCATAGACTACATCAATCAACCATTTAAACATGGGATGAAATATGGATTTGCAACAGAGGGTCCATTGTTCAGTTCAGACGAAGATGTTTACCATCCATATTTGTCTGTTCCCACACAAAACTAACACGCATTTGTCCCAGTCCCATTTGTCTCAATCAGGTCCTTCCCAGGCGACCTTGGTCAGGTGAACAGGATGACATCCAGCGATAACCCTGCCATGATTTCAGCCAATTTGTCCCTGCGTTTTGGCGAAAGTTGACATGCTAACAAGTTAAATGTTGAGATTGACTCATTGGGATTTGTTCATTTTCAAAACTTGGACGATCCATCACATTTGACTCTGTCGTGAAGCTTGTGTGTTCTCAACTGTCGGAGTAGTCGGCACAGAACGACGCATGGGAGAGACACGGAACAGAGCCATTCTCAAATCTTGCTCAAATACCGACTGCATTGGGACCATGTCGGAAGCGTCTCAAGCAAAATGCCACTGGAAGCTGCGTGTTGTCTTCTGGTGATGATGCCATGTTGCGAAAAAGCTTCTCACGAAACTGGCATCATTCTTTTCTGTCACCCAACCCGTGACATGACAGTCGCGTTGTCTTCAGGTGCAACAACGCGCTGCAAATGTCAAGAAACAAAACGTTTGCTGTTTCGGGTTCAAACGTGCATGCCTGGACTCACTTATTCCATCGCGCAACATCATGTCATATCTCATGAGAGAGATTCGCGTCGTGATACAATCTCGTAATTTTACAGAATTAAATCCGAGGCTCACTGACAGGCAAGCCACTCCACCTCAGGAAAATTGCTCATATCTTGATAGCGCAATATTTATTCTGTTTGACAAACCCGTGTTGAGATTGAGATCTCCAATTAAAATTGTTTGTTTCCCAGGCTCGTCTCTGCGCAGCCGCACGCAATGCGCTTCATGAACCTCGCGTGTGCAGAAATTCTGCTTCCAGATCAACGTGGAGCTGACTTGTTGAAGACACTTCCACAGTGAACGTTTCATTGAGAAGAGAAATTCTCAATGCTACAATGTTTTGCAGTACACAGTGATTCGTTTTTGCTCCTTCGCGTGTTGTGCGATGATTTGCGCTGGGGAGTCGATGCCAGCTTGAGCTCGGTTGAAGGTCTTCGCATTCATGGGCCCATAATTCACCCAAATGTACATCTCACTCTTTTGATCATCTTCCTTTTCTTTTCTTTCTTTCTTGCCCACATTCCTTTTCTTTTCACTCGTGTAAATATTTCTTGGCAACATCTTGCCGACGTGGGGTTCATGCAAGAGGACCAATTAAAGTACAATAAAGATCAGAAAGATTTGTTTTGGACATGTGACCCTGTGTACAAAGGTGACGAAATTCCTTGTGTCTCGAATGAAACATATGGCTCGGCGCTTGTGGGTTTTGGATCAGCTGTTGAAATCTGCACTGGCATCACCCCACAAGCATCATACCTGTCCCTGACCTTTATCTCTTCTTCACCATAATTGAGGTTTGTCAGTGATGGAAAGGCTTTCTTGATCAATTTCTCTTCTTTTTCCACGTCTGTGTCTGTACGAGATTGGCCACACACCATCACGAGAGTTCATTCATCACGTCCTTTGATGATCCGATCATTTCTGATGAAGATTCATGGGTCAATCATCGCATCTCCCGTCAATTTGGTCTCTGTGTCCACATCAAAGTTCATGACAACGATTTAGTTCACCCTGACAAAAGCTGAAAATCTGACTTGGGGGACCTGAACTTCATTGCGTTTTGAGTACTTGCACGGGGCTGCCAGAGTGACGCGTGAAACTCAAGAGAGGCCACATACCCGACAAGGACGACCCCTGGAAACAACACAAAAACAGAGAGCAAACAAGTGCCACAAACAAGCATAAATTTGATCGAACACTCAGATGGAGAAAGGAAGACCGACCAAGGCCACTCCCGGTGCACCAAAAGCTCAGACGTAAGGTTCTTGTGGAATTTTAACAACTTCCTTCGATGACAACGACAGGCAAAAGCAGAGACGCGCGTCTTGCTGTGGCTCCTCAGAAATGATGATGCCTAATGGCCAGAAAATAACCTCAATTTGGGAAGAATTGTGCAATCTGTTTTGTTACATTTGAGTGTTGCGCAGAATTCGAATGTGGAACCAAAATCTGTCAGAGGAAAATGACGACAGTCTCGAGGCAACGGCAGCGTTTGCGCCAATTTGAATCCAGGGACAACGCTCCAGACTCACCAAACCAGTGGAGAGCGTGCAACGACGACGAAATCTTTTTATATGGTTTTCTTCGGTGCAAAGTAATTTGTTGTCGAAATGTGTATTGACGTGTCACGTCAACTAAAAACAAACAAAAAGCTGCGAAAGGCCAAAGGTATGCGTGGAAACGTACACTTTCGGGAGAATTCCTGAACCAGAAGGTTGGTACAAAGCACAAAAAACGCTCATGCTTCACGCTCGCATGCTGGAGTGTCTGCTCCCGTCTCTTTCACTCCACAGTGGGGCTTCTTTGATACTCTTTACATTCCCCTCCACTTGTAATTTTCTACGGCACAAAAGACTAAATTATATAATGTTATAGCCCTGCGTGAACACAGCAGAGTCTTGCTTCGGGCGCCAGATTGAATGAAAACATTCTGAGATTGCAGTTTTCCGAAGAAAATGAGGGCATAGCCTGTGCTAATCAATCCTATGCTACGTTTCCCCATCACTTTTCCTTTCTGAAATATGGGTGTTTTGTTAACATTTTGATACATTCATAACAGAGTTCATTTCCAAATGTGCAAGCAGCGACAATACTGTGAACCCTTGTGGACTGACAAATTGGTTCACTTGAAATATTTTCCTCGTTTTTGGTCTCGTGCTTCACGAAGTTTTGTTCGCATGCATGAAGCTCAAAAGGATAAACAGTTTGTGAATGTTTCGCAAATTTCTCGTTTCTTCACTTGTTTGTCAGGCCGATCTGATAGTGCGAAAGTCTGTTCTTTTGCTACAATTCTGAGAGAAAATGTTTTTGATGCCCTCCACAAGTTTGCAAGCCAAAACAACACAGAGTACTTCAGAGGTCAGCCTTTTCTCCCTTTACTGCTGATGTGAAAAAACGTTTCCTCCCTCAGACGCACGCTGGCTGGATCTGAGCCAGGAAAGAAAGTGACGCTGGCAAATTCCTCCATGGCTTAAATGCAGGTGATGAACAGCGAACACAGAGGTCCACAGACGGACCGACCTGGGGGACTCAACACCACAATGATCCTTCGTCACAAAAAAAGCAAATTCCCTGAAAAATTAATTCTTGTCCATGATCCTCCAATTGCTACTGACGCTGCCCCTGGACAACCAAGGAACAACACAATGTCTGAATTTCTTCTCTTCCACAAACTCCAAAGGTTCCTCAGAAAACCAGCCGTGCTTTGAGGCGAGAATGTCAGCTGAACACACAACTGCAAATGAATATGTCAAGTGTGGTCAAGCTTAACTCTGTGGTCAGTTGTATGGTCACTTAATGATCTGTCCTTGCCCCCTTCTGAGTTGGCCCCAGACGAAAAATGAACTGTCTCCATTCACTTTGTTATTCTGTCGCTTACGCTTATCTAAATCGCCAGCCTCTCAAGAATGATGATTACAAAAGCAGAATTATGAAAAGCAAACTTCACAAGGGCGTTCAGTGCATCGAAAGGCCTGACGAGAAACATGAACAGAATGGCCAGCGGAACACAACAGATCTGCACTCTGTTCAATTGAAAAAAAAAAGAGAAAACTTCGCCAAAGCCAGAAATGCTGCAGAAGAGGTCTTGACCTTACAAATTGAGGACCAAGAGTAACTGAGCGTTGCGACACAACCTGAACAACTTCACTCAAGAAGGTCGCAGACGTGATTGCTGTTCAAACGTCCTTTTGGTAGGATTCCAAAATTCATTTCAAAATTTTATTTTGCCAGACAAGTGCAAGGATTCGGAGCGGAGTTTGGTTATTTATTCGGCGTTGTCATGCAGAGGCTCGTGTCAGGGAGAAGTGACACAGGGACCGAGGACAAGCGAAGGCCTGATGGCTACGCTTCACGCATCCATCTTGTGAATGAAACCAAAATTGTCCTTCAACAATGTCTGCACGAGAAATCAAACTGTATTTTCTCGTGTATCTTGAAAAAAAACCAGGTGCTTTCTGACACATCTTTTGTCGCTCCTCACTGTTTGCTCTGAGCTCATCGTCACCTGAAACAACTGCAGCAGAAGATATTGAAGTCTCCTTTGCTTTCCTCCAGTGGAAATGTGTCTGGGATTGCCGGCAGAGATAGCAGCATTTTTTCCGATTGCCAAAGTTAGAAATTGCCCGCAAATACAAATTGTCAAATTGATAGCATCTTGCTGCAATTGTTGCAGGACTTTCACTTTGATTCTACATGAGTCATAAATGACATGTTCTGCTGCTGTGGGGGTACGGCAGGATTGCAGTCTACGCGTGCACAATTGAAAGCTATACCCCACCACAAGTCTGATCCTTTGACCTCCAAACAAATAGTAGCTGAATGCAATGTTCACACTTGACGTGATAAACCCATATAAAATTTCATCAGGCAATATCTATTATAATTTAATTGCGGCCCCAGATGATGAGGATGATAGCCGGGAGACTGGGGCAACTTGAGATGGATGAGTCTGACTCCCTCAATAGATCCACGCTTGACCCACTTGGTGAACGGCAGCTGGACCCGCTGACCTGGTTACGACAAATGGCAAAACTGCCCGACTGAATCACGAGACACATTTATTACGTCCATAACCGTCTAATCATCTCAATCTGGTGATACGCACTTCCGTGCACACGCCACGCATTGTGCGCCGTCCACACAAAGGCAGAATCGTCAACAGCCTTTCGACTCCTGACTTCCGGAACCTTCACATATCAACGGCGTCAAGGTGAGATTTGAATCGACGAGTCCAGAACTCGTACAACGCAATGCGACCTCATCTCAAGACAAGGAGGTGCAGGACAAATGCGCGAACAAAATGCCCCGTTTTCATCGCATCTGGACCAAGGACCAGATCATCTGGACGGTCTTGCTAGACTGGGTGCCAATGACGCCTGTGGTGCAGATTTGAAAGAAGCACGACCACATTTCTTCTTCACGATGTTGTATTTTCCCACGCCAAAGAAGAATTTAGCGTGTCCACAACGATGTGTGGACTTCTTTTCTCCCTACTTTTTACCGTTGAGTACATCTGACCAAATAGATGATTCTTACCACAAGCTTTTTGTGGGCTCTTATGACATAACTTTAGCTTGGGAGGGTCTTTAGCGTCGTGTCTGATGCGCATCACAGTTGTGCGTCCAGGCGGCAGCGCCGCTGCCCTCATCCACACGAGGTGCGGACCCAACATCAAATTTGCATGCCAGGTTGAGCAAACCTTTTTCTAACATCTGGCCTTACATGGGCAAGGTAAACGCCATTTTGTGTATCTTTATGCAGCTACATTAGCCAGCGGTCATGCAAAGTTATTTATCAAACTTAAGCAGAAGAGAAATCTCCCCCAAAGCCATTATTCCAGAGTAAAATACGAAAGGAAATTGTTCGCTGACATCAAGACAATCTCATTCTGTGATTTTCAGTTTTGGACTCGTGACTTCAGAACATCTTTTCTTGTGGACACCGTTGATTCCACGAGGCATCACCCTGGGCCGGGTGGTCTCTCAACTGTGATGAGGGACGGAGCAATGCGAGTTGGGTTCGGTTATGTAAGTCTCCGTGATTGACGTGGATCTCCCGCCAAGCTTTACAGTCACTAATTGGTGCGACTTGAGGCCGTCGGGCGGGGGGGGGGGAGCGGGGCCCGGTTCAGTCCCTGCTGCCTGGGTGACACTCCATCCGCTGCATTTTTGTGCGGGGGGGGTGAAACAACAAAGTGGATCTACTACATATCACTCACAAAAAAGAGATTTTAAGACTCATAATCCCTCCAAACCGAAAACGGCAAGTGCGCGTCAGACCAACGCAGACCAACGTTGTCCATCTTGTATCAATCCAAACCCAACAAGCAGCTCTGAACCTGAACTGGAAAACATCTGCAGAGATGTGAGAACTGCAAAACCGACAGAACCTGAAAGTTTGAGTTCGAAACCATCGTTCGCCCCGTTGTTTGTGAATTTCAGGTTGGAATTTAGGCCCACGCTGGAACAACAGCGTCGTAGCCTAAAGAAATGACCACGGAGTATGAAAAGTACAAGTATGTGAGACTCCCACTGCACGCCGAGGTGCGGCGTCCCAGCATTAACCGGAGGTAATTTGCCATAATGCCTGAAAAGAAATGCATGAAATTCCTCAGGCGGAAAAACTTTTTTATCCTCGGGACATTGTGGAATCTTTGACAATCGAATGAGATCGCCTCGTGATATTTTTGCATAAACGTAAGGAAATCTCGTCCCGGGGATGCCATCATGCCACGTCTCTGACAGAGTGAAGGTCAGGGAGAGACAGGCGCACAATGCGATGGTCATACCAGACTAAACCGATTGGCAGTGGGATGGAAAGACGGGATGAAAGGGACAGAGATGGGTGTTGGGTTGACAGGGGAAGTGGAGAGTTTCTTGTAAGCCTAATCTCACGAGGAGGCATCACAAATAGCTTCATAACAGACAGATACGACATAATCTGCATTGTAAAGAGAAGCTCAGGGGCACAAAATAATTACCGACTGTTTTAGCATTGTCACATGCCCCTTTAGAAAACCCCAAATGCACATATGGTCCCTATGTGATGTGTCCCCAGAATTAATTGGTGTGTGTTTTCCAAATGCTCCCCTATTTGGTGAAACAGCTGATTTGGAGTTGACAGCAAAGTTTGATTCCCCTGGTGGTTGAGTGGTGAACAGGTGCGATTACGTTGGTTCTTTCGGCACAGAGTCTCTCAACTGGTGTTCGGAGACAAGAATGTATTGCACCCGAGATCGAGGAGCAAGCAGTTGAAACGAGGGACCGACTCTGTGTGTTCTTCCTTGTCATGCTCACAGCTGAGGTAGACTCTATTCTGATCGTTGAGGACAGGCGCAACTGCGTGTGAATGATACTGCTGAAAATGGGGTATCACGAAAGATCCTTTTTGATATCTTTAATAGACACCATAAACTTCTCAACGCCTGAATTACAGCAGATAAAATTTTCGCCCTTCTTCAGTCACATCACCCCAACATGAAACGTTCTTTCCAAAGGTGAGGCAACAATTTTTGCAGACCAAGTGTTACATTTTTCACCTGAAAATTTTGAATTTTAATGAAGTTTTGGAATGTTATCACCCAGCAATTGTCAAGTGATTGCTACAAAAGAAGCGTCGCACCTTCGCTCCACAATCATTATGATGTCAACAAGTAGCTCGATCGAATGTCGCTGAAAGTGGGTGCAATTTCTTGGCGTAGTTGAGAATTCAAGGTGATCAGGACCATCTTCAATATGTCACATAATGTCCCATATTGACAAAGAGGGTCACAGATCACGAGCTAAAGATCCACTTGGATATTTCTCCCCTTTGTTGAATTCTTGAAACGCACACTTGGTTTTCTTTTGCAAAACGTATCATTGCTCGCATTTGAAGGTAACAAAGGCTAATTTGGCTCCGTTGCGTGAAGGGAGGAGGATCGTGTGAGCGTCCGTGTCACGATCCCCGACGAGCAGCTCATGCAACGGGAGGAGCGTCACGTGAAGCGTGCGCCAAGAAACTGACATTTTTACCATTTCTCTCCAATCAAACAAAAACTTTTGGTAATTTTTTTTTCTTCAATGAAATAATGATGCCACAAATCGTGATCGAAAAGACGGGTTGTGCATGAGTGGAGCACCCTGCGTCCAGTCTTGTCTTGGCACACCAGAAAGCGAAGTCTGTGTTTTTTGTTGGCAACGTGTTTGTTCCTTTTTGTTTGCGAACAGGTGCAATTCCCCCTTCTGCGACCTGCAAAGGTTAATAGCCATATTTAGGGACGGAATACTCATTCACAAACATCTGCATACCATCAAGCAAAACTGGTTCAGTCAACATATATTTTTCTGCTTCAATCAGTCTGACGTCTAGATTGTGCCACTTTCGGGGTATTCTGCACCAAACCGGTGCGCGCATTGTGACATAAGTCCTCGTTAAAGCGTTCAACTCCCGTGTTCGGGGCCCCATGCAAACGTCTAATCTATTCGTCGAATGGCAGCTGAACCCAGCCACATAAAAAAGCAGGGCTCACAATGGGTCGGAAAACTCCAATGACACTTCAACAAAGACCCTGGATAAGTTATGTAAGTTTTCAGACACCACCCATGAAAACCTAATGGGTAGAAAATAACCCGGTGGACAAAAAGCCCTGTGGCATTCCGCAAGATCGGATCTGAATGGCTTAGTTTGTGGGCTTCGGGATTTGTGCAAGCTTACAGGGTGTCGACTGTACCTGTAATCATTCTCGAGTGTTGATAATCATTGTTGAGATCAGAGTTGCATTGGTCACTGAGTTTTAGCCAATGCAGAACAGAATTTCTGAGTCACAATACCGGACGATCTCTTGTGTAAAATCTTGAAGTGATTTTTGAACAAATAAAATTACAGGATTCATAAATTTGTGTGCATCAGAATTGACACGAATGTCTCGCGGGTACAAGATCGCAGTACTCGCTGATACTGACATATTACGACTTGTAAAACAGTAGAATACAAGTGTCACCAACACCTGATCCTTTGAAATTAACAACGCAACAAGTTCAAGATCGAGCCACGAGCGTCTGTCAACTGAACTCTTCTTTCGGACATTGTCAAGAAAACTGAGCATCTTCCCTACAGCAGAAAGGAGTCGGAGATTCCGTGACTGATGCATCAATGGTTTTGACACGAACAATATCTGGAAGGCAAAGCCCGACAGCAAGGCTGTCATCGATGTTGGACACGAGTGGAACAAGCTTCAGCGGTGATTGTCGCTTCCCGTGGCCCCAGGTCTCCTCCGCGCCGCTTGTCACCGAGATCGGATCCTCAGGTTTGCGTCGTCGCGTCGTGGCAGGTGACAAGAAGAATGGAAAAGAAAATACATGTGGTCAAAAAAAAATTGTGGACGCAAAGGTTGGGCTTCAGGGTCCCAAGCGACAGTCCACAAATTTATGCGCGTCAGATGTCAGAGACCAAGCAGCTCTGAGTGCAGTGCAAAGAAGGGTTTCTTCCTTTACCTTTGTTTCAAAATCGAAATTTCTTTTGTGGGACTGGGAAAGAGCTCTGATGAAAATGCTCGTGCTGCATCTGTGTTTTGTACAGCCAAACCCCAACTGATGGATTGCGACGCTCAGCATAAATCTCGTCGCATGACAACATGCCTCCGCATCGAGTCTCTCCGGTTTCTATCTCCCAATGGATATGCAATTTAAACTCATAATTTATCAAAGTTAATACAAAAAGATGAAAGTTATGCGACATCATCACAATTTACGGTCAACGGTGCATTGCTGAGCTGTTTGAAGATTAAAGTTCAGGCAACAAAAGCTCATGAACATAGCTGTGGTAATATTGAATGTTGATGAATTTTCAAGTCACGCAAGTCTCTGTTTTTTTGAAGTAGTTAAGGTCTGATTGAGCTTCAATGGCCGCAGCCAGGCACGATCGTGGAGCAGATGCACCTTTTGTCCTGGAGGCACACGCATCCATTGCAATCCAGTGAAAGGTCAAAAGGGATTTTGGCAAAACTTTGTGTGCATGGTGTCTGAGCTGCAATGGAACTTGCACTTGGACACCTCTGAAGCAGCAGCACGCGAAGAACCAGACGATCGATGTTGATGCCAGCCAGAACAATTACAGACGCCAAATGACGAAAGCAACAGGTCAACACAATCCAAAAATTTGCGGGTAGATTTTTTTCATGTCTACCCCAGGAACAGGAAAGGGTGAAAGTTGGTTTGTCCATGTGCTCCAAGGATGGGCATTCAGGTGAAAATGTGAGTTGAATCCCGGGTGGAGAAGGCGAAGCGAACAATAGAAGTGATGGACACTGCGTCTTAAATTTCAATGACCACCCACACTTCCCTGCAATTTTAAATAAATTATTCTTCGAACCCTGTCTACAAATGTGACACCAAGATCTAGCCCCTTTCCGGGGGATCTTTTTATCCCAATCAACGGGGTAAAAAACACGACATAATTTACTTGAAGTTGAAGAATATGACGGGTCAGGTTAATGAATGTGCGTTGGTGATGGTGTGTGGGTATGAGTCGGGGTACAAAGGGCTCGGCCCGATACTTAGAGGCTCCTCTGACCTTCACACTGACCCTGACTTCGGCTTGATCCCACAGGCTAAATGGTAACATCAGTGGTCATGTGCCAAGGGTCAGAAGGAAGAATGGGAGAGTCAACAAATTACAGACGATTCTCCAGTAATGACAAGCTATCTGTGGAAATATTGCCCTTTGAAATTTTCTGGCTGTAGATTTATTTGCTGTTGAGGTCTCGGAGTCGGGGACCTTCCCGCCTGTCCATTCACACGTTGCACCGGGCAGTCAAGGACTTCAGAAAGTGAAGAAAATCAGGAATGTTGCACTGAAAGGCACCGACATTGGGTGAAGTGTGAGTTCTGAAATCTCAAAAACCGTGATGCGTTGGTTTCTTTCAGAAGAGATTCATTCCATTGACGGAAGATTGCTTGACCAAATTCTTCACAGAGGGACAAAATTCCTGGTTCCAGCAATTTGACCAACTGTGGATGAGAAATCAGGCGTTGATAAGTCTGTATGACATTGCAGACAAAACCCCATACTTAGCAATAATTCCTGAAACCTAATCCTGGACTCGATCGTTGGCCAATATTTTCTCCCACACCCTTTGAAGTCACCTCAATGTCACCTCTCTCCTCCACAATTCCATTGTATCCACAACCTGCGAACCCAGAGGTCCCCAGAACTGCATCCACTCAATCACTGTAGATACAAGGCGCGATCTCGTTTGCATTTTCTTGGCACTTTTCACCTCAGGCTCTTGCCCCCTGTCCATGAGCCACTTTTCACCTGTCGAGTTGATATTGTGTCACTATAGTTGTCTCAGGTTCTTTCCATGAAATATTTTTCTGACCTGGAATGTCCATTGAGGCGACTTCATTGTGTGAGCTCGAAGTGATTCAACCCCGGGGTCTTATCAAAAATCACAAAGAAGGGGCTTATGCAAGTTTTAAAGTGGACAGATTTGAGGTGGACTGCCCCACATCTCAAGGCCTTTCATATTTCACATCTGGCCTCCTGAAATACCTGTCCAGTCCACAATGTCCCCAGCATTCACCACGAGCCCCTGTAATTTGGCTCTACAGGGTTGCTAAGAATGCCGTGGAACTTTCTTGTATCCATACACTGGAATTTGACCTGTTATTCGTAAGTGGTCCACTTGACCCGACCCACCTATTCGGACCCCTTTCTCATTCTGTGTGCGTCATGTCCCATAATGCCTGCAAGATCCCGTTGTTCTGCTGATGGCTTGTCTAGACTGGAGTGAATGCTTTCCCAGGTGAAAGTGCTGACCATGGTTGCAGCCCGAAATACTTGGGGCGAACCTCACATCAAAGCAGGGGGTGAATACAAAAGGAAACTCTCTAACATTGTTGCGTCTCCAATGTCCAGAATTTAAGCCTCCCTCCGTTTTTTTCGACCCACGGCATGTGGCCCATCCCAAACCGAAAAGAAAAAAGCGCCGCATACCCGCGGAGATAGTTATGGTGCATTGCGAGCGACGCACATCGTGATGACAGAAAGTTTAGAAGTTTTTAAACGGTGAACGGCAGATTGCCCTGCACCTCTGAACCCAGCGTGAAACTCAAATCATCTGATCCAGGACCACGCGAAAATGCTTTCACCTGCGTTTGCAGTTAACAACAGGCAAACCACAAACATTTTCACTCTCTCAAAACCAACAGCAGTTCCTCGACCCAACAAAGTCCCTGTCCATTCTCTCTCCATTCACTGTCGAGTGTGATTTGAAAACGATTGCGGCAGGACGCGTCGTCAGCGTCATGGCGACTTCCTCCGCCCATTAAAATCTCTCCACCAAACTGAAGGACTCGAGAATACACTGACCAGCACTTCACTTGCGCTCAATGCTGAACAACCTGCTCCCCGCTGATTTTGAAACAGACCCTGGAAAGCAGAGGAAGTTACAGTGAATTGTGACTTCCATAGACATTCAGAATCGTTTTCAGTGGAACACCATTTGGGCTCCAATCAATGGAGTAAGGCTTGTGACCAACAATACTTTCGTTTCCTTCTTGTTCATCGCCTCACAGTCGCATTGGAGGAGGTACAATTTACATTTGCAAGTGTCAGAACTGATCTTCAAGTACCATTTGAAATGAAATCCCAAGGTTTCTCAGCCTCTTTGTCAGTTTCTTTTGGGCACAAAGCAAACGATTCCTTGCCTCGCCTGCATGTGCATGCGTTTGGTTCCGCACTTGCGAGGTTGACATTAAATATCTCTTGAAAAATGACCGTTTTTTGTCAAACTGGTTGAGGAGTTATCTTTGAGCAAAAATGGAAATTACCCGGCATTATCTCTCTCCCCGAGTCCGCGGCTGCTTTTAATGTCCGATTAGAAACTGGAGGTAATTTGGAGTAACAGCGCTAAACAGCATGGCATTAATCAAGTTTATGTTTCCAAAAAACTTAAACATATGAAGACATCAACCCAGTGACTTTATCTATCTTTCGATCTTTTTGCACCTTGTGGTCAAAAGGTTTTTTTGAATCAACTGGTGGCTATTCTGAAATATGAGTCTCCATCAAGTTTCAGTTGAAACTGAAGAAGCCGCCTCAAAGCCGGAGTCGGGTTTCGCCAAAAGGGTATCAAGTGATAATATCAAAACACTACTTGCTTCTGGATCAAAGGAGTGCATGGGTGGTTTGCAGGACACAATTAGTTTCAATTATGTGTCAAGAAGGCAAGAAACGAAACTCCCAGGTGATGGTCAGGCAATGAAATAGCTCCACAAACACCGTTTTGAAAGACAGACACACGTTTCGGATGATAGCGACCCCTTCAAAAAGATCATTAACTCCGATCATTTTCAGACACACGGGGCAGGAACGCATGTCCACTGCGCACTGCTGAATTTGTTTGGCAAATGGCAATTTCATTGACGTGGTGAAGACATCAAGTCGCCAGCATTTTTTGACCACCGACTCCACACAATATACGTGTCTCTGAGCACTGAAAGGGATTGGTAAGAACTTGATTAAAATTTCACACATCGGGATCTCACATGGGCCACGAGCTTGTGATTGCAAACAACTGGCCCAACAATGTTCAGAAACAACATCGTGCACTTGCATGTTATAATCTCTTTGGTGTCCAGATCCACAAGACTGAGTTTTGAATTCTCCCTCATCATCTTCTTGTTCAAAATAGCTGCAGTGCGTTTGAACAAATTTCCACCAGGGGACAAGAACATTTGAAGAAACAGAGATAAATTTGGTGACAGAGTTTGAAACAGTGACCCGCATTGACTTTTCTGATGTCCAGCATGTAGACTACTATATTTCACACAAATGCTTGTTTTGGACATTCTAATTTTAACGTTTCGACCCTTTCTGGTGAAAAATACTACTTTGGAGCAATTTAAAGGAAAAACTATTTATTCTGGTCACCAATATCCCCAGAAGGCAAACAAGAATTTCAAGAAACGACAAAAGCTTATTTTACGCACGGGTAGAATTTCAACCAATTTTTACAGAAATGTTCCCAAAAGAAAAAGTGTGAAAAGGGAACAAATGTGCAACTTTTTCTTGATGCCATTCAAAATTCTTTCAAATCCTCAATATGCTTTGTGCAGGAGCAAGACTTTTTGTACCAATTTGTATGCGTTAAATAAGAGCTTTGCTTGAATCTGGTGTAAAATAATCCACCTCCTTTTCTTCGGAAACAACGCAAGATACCGCAAATGTTCCTTCAAATTGGCAGGGGAAGTTTTTCCCTTCGAGGAGAATGTCCAAACACAAAACGGTGGGCTCAAAAAAGATTTCAAAAAAGAGAACGCTCCACAGAGTTTCTTTATTTGTCAATCTCTTGTGTGAATATGAAAATTTTACCACACAGTGGGAGGCAGAGGCTCTCGCAGGCACAACACGATGTTGGAGAGCTCCACAGAAATCCGCCGCAAAACGTTGCAGGAAAAGCCAAAAAGCACAATTTGCACCCATGTCAGTTTGCTTCTTGGTTTGCTTTCAAGAACTGCCCACTTAACTGTCACCCGCGGTTGACAGATCGTCGCATGGTGGATTCGAACAAACCTTGACGCGTGAGTATCGCTTTCTCGAAGATCTCACCTGTCGCGACTGACTTGGGATGTTGATCCGATTCTCAATGTCGAATTTGAGTTCTACATTTGAATTGAAAGTCCCAAACATGCAATTCTGATTCTGAGAAACTTTTAACGAAGTCAATGGAGCCACTTCGAAATCATGGAAGGAAACCAGCACAGATGTGAAGAACACTTGTAACCCAAGCGCAGGTAACGACACGCTGGCGAAATGAACCTGTTGCTGCGATTTGATGAAACTTGATTAATATTTTCTCCTTATCTGGCTGAGCTGGCCCGGTGAGGACAGCGGGGGCTGTGAGTACAGAGCCCCGCCCGGCGGCCCCGCGGTGACAGGCTGGGCGCGAGTGGCACGAGCCAAACTGTTATCTGATATCGGCAGTAACCCTTTAGATGCGGGGATGCATCTGGGTTTGGGTTTTCTCAAGTGCGTGAGGACATTGACCTGAGAGAATGTCTTTTGGCAGAACTGCAACGTGATCAATAGTTGTCCGAACCTTTCTGATTCATTTGTAACAACTCCCTTGACCAGAAAGGCAGCCGTGGTTTTTCACAAAGCGTCGGTGCTCTCATCTGAAATAAAACGTGCGGTATAAACTGCTTCTAACACAACAGGAGACTGCTGGTGCCAAAAATCTGAGAGAGAGAGAGACAGACAGACAGAGACACACACAGAGAGACAGAGAGAGACAGAGACGGAGACAGAGAGCAAACCCTTGCTTTTGTCAGTATTTCTTCTGTTCTTTGGTGGAATGAGAATGCAGTAGGTCCTGTTCCCGCACTGAAAGGTTCACAGGGCAGGTGCCACATGCCAACACAGGTGCAGCGGAGCCGCCGATCCTCCACATGCAGACCCTCCTCACGTCGAGCACCGCCGCGCATTGTCAAGTAGCCATCATTCAACACAAAACTCCCTCATTACCACGTGATACGCTTCCATTTATAGACTTTTTTCTTTGTCTCGCAAAAGCAAATGCAAGGTGTTCCTATCAGGGAACCGCAATTTATCATCTTGGTTGCACAAATACTGACGTGTTTCGTGAGCCCCAGACGTCCCAGGCACACTTCTAAGCCTGGCCCTCATTTGTCAAGTGTTTGATCAAGATCTGTTGTTCACTGTTGTAAAACAGTTACTTTGGTTGGAAGCACCTGTCAGAGAAGGTTTCAAAATCACTGGTGCACAAAAATGAATTCGTTCCCCAGATGTGACTGCAAAACAATTGTTCCCTTTGAGTTTCAAACTTGCCACGTACGTACACACGTGTATTTTTCTGTGCTTGTTCTGGCGAACAGAACAGCTCGCTTTACAGGAATCATCAACCGAAGTCTGATTTTGTTGGTCTCGTCACGGTTGCCTCGGAAGCAGTGCACAATGAAGACGAAAAATCACACCACCAAACTTTCTTCCACAAGGGAAGATTTTTGGCTGTGAAAAACGAACAAGGGGATCTGTTCTCAGCACAACCACATGTCAACACAGGTGTGGCGGTCGTGGGTCATCTTGGCAAAACTCGATAGGAATCTTTTGGCAAACACTACAAAACGATTCCGTGGAACAAATTAACACATTCGTGCAACAAAGTCCCTCCCCATCCCACGAAAAGGGAATTATTTGGGACGTTGACTCGAAAGTCAAGAGTTGGGACTCAGGAGAATTTCGACAGAAGAATTCAAATATTTTCGATGTCATCAAAACACACGACGCCAAAGAAACACAGATTGTGCTTGTTTCTCGCAATGTAACGTGTGGATATACTGGTAGCGTGAAACGGTGCACGCCCAACCAGAAAAGGTACTTTGTCCCTTTCTGCGGGTCACGGAATGCCGGTGGGAGCAATTCTTCATATTGTCGCGTCCTTCATTGTGAGTTTGTCATTTTTGATGCGAGATGGATAGACGGGGGCGACGGAGGTGTCAGGTCTGTGTAAAGTCGAGTTCCACGGAGGCAGGACCTGCAGCGGAGACAATGGCGGGGAGAGTTTGATTGAGCGTCGGGGGGAGACGCCCTGGGTCCCGCGGGCGCAGGGGTGGCGCGTCGGGGCGGCGGGCGGGACCCAGCCAGGGCGCGGCTCCGTCCGCAGTTTGCTTCGCCCGACTTGAGAAGAAGATTCAAGATGCACGAGTTTCTGTAAAAGTACTTTCGGCAATGATAATGCCGACTAGAAAGAGGACAAAAGAAGCAATTTTGGGGTCTTGGATCCTCCCGGCTGCTACATCACACTTTTCAGGACAGTGCAACACGTGTGATTCTGCTTCTGAAGAAAGTTTGTTTTCTTGTCCACGCGATCTGTTCAATGTGAGGATGGCATGCACGATCATGTTTCGTTCACAAATGTCGCGTGGACTTCATTTCCAACTGCGCCATTATCATAGTTGTGTTGCAAATGAAGACACCTCCCTTCAACTCCAGAGGAAATGACTGCGAACTTTACATGTCAGAATCCCGGTAACAGGTGGTCGACATTTTGGGTGTCTGCGCAAAAAGAGGAGAAAAGGAAGTTCACGTTGACAGGCACAAAAGACGTGGCTGGAGATCCAACGGTGCACATCACACCTGACACACGCTTAGTGGGTGCAGAAAAAGCCATCAATATGGAATCTTTTGTGCTCCGAGCTTGAAGAACCAAGATCTGAAAACTTCGCCCGCTGCAGCAGACAGTGGAGATTTGGCTTGTGCAGTCAGGATTCTTCAACGCTGACCTGGGTTTCCTTTCTTGAATCCGAGTTTCAGCCGAAGTAAGCTCTCACCACGCAAATGGTGTTTTGACACTGCATCGCAGTGTAGTTTTCACACCTTTGTGTGCGTCAGCTGGTATCTCGCGGATCTTCTCAGTCTGCTGCGCTCAAGTCTGAATTTACTGCAAAAAAGTTTTCCTTTTGAGCTCGGTGCGCACAGTCTGTGGTTTGGACCCCCGGAGCATTTCCACACTGATAAACTTGCGCGTACAAATTGGGGACCACTCAAGAGGTTGGAAGTCCAGCCCCGTTCTTGGAATCTCGCTTTAAATTTTCAAAACACGCGTTCTGTGACAGTTGCGTCCAAGACTAACTGAGGGCGTTTGCAAAATAACTTGTTATCTGAACAAACAAAGCCATGGCCTTTTGCTTGGGAATGTTGAAATGTCGTTTTGACCACAGAATCTTGTGCAAAGAATGCAAAATTCGTTCAGCCCAAAACAGAACAGAAGTTGTCTGTCTGTCCGACGACCTCGATCAAACACTTGTGATTCAGGATTGGAGTCTTCGGTGGATTCTCCCAGATAATGGTTTTCTATTTGTTCACCGCCATCAATGCTCGAGCCCAGAAGAATCCTTGAAATAGGTACACACATCAGACGATCTTTTTTCCTTGCAGGGCCACAAAAAGTGGCAGACTCCTCAAAGTGCTGCACACTCTCATTATGCGCACCTGTCGCGATACGTTCCTTTGTACTCAGAGCCTTGCAATATCTGCCCAAATAGAGCCAGGGTCCCTTGGGTTGTGTGTGATGAATAGGGCTGCGGGTCACAAGGGTCAGTCGTGGCACGTGGAGGGCACACGTAAGGAGAGCACGCTCCGTGACAGAGAAGCCGAGCAGAACTCGTCTTGGGCTCCAATTTCCAAGGGTCTCTTTGTGTGGGATCCAGCCAAGCATCGAGTGTCTTTGTGCGTGTGAGTGACAAGTCTGCCAGGGGTGCGCGTTCTGCCCAGAAATTGCACTTTGCTGTGAGACGAGCGCGACGAGCGAGACGAGCGAGACAGACGGGGGAGTCTGACGACGTGGCACGGGACGAGTGCGTCTCATTTGCATAGCTATGCGCGGCGCGGGCCGGACCGGGATGGGATGGGATCAACCCAGACTGAAGCCAAATAAAAGGCTCGAGATGCCACGCTTCAGTCATTCCAGTGAGGCAGACAAGACGCTGAAATTTCTGAACACTCATACCCTACGCACCCTGAGCGCCAGGGAGGCCGAGTTCGGGCCACGGTGAGTCAAGCAGGTTTTGTCACGGTCGCACCTTTTCCAGACCTGGTTCCGTGCTTCAGCCTGGGAAATGTTATTTCCCGACCAACACTTTCTGCCCCTCAGAACTGAGACTGCTTGCAAGAAAGTTTTCTTCTCATAACGCACTGACAATGCAACGGACAAGCAAACATCCAAGGGGTCTTGAGGCACACCACCAACTCATCAGCCTCCCAACTCGAAGGACTCCAGAACGTGAACATTGTGAAACAGCTCACCACCAACAACACAGGATGGGGAAAAGGAGCAACTCCTGAAATGCCGACAACTCAGTTTCACAACCCAGTGCCCAGGATTTGGGATGCACCAACCACGTTAGGCCAGGACATAAAATTTAGCTGAAAATTGACAGCAAAATTCACAAAAAACTATGAGCCGTGGAATCTGCAGTTTTGATGTTTTTGGTCAAACTTGAAATTCGTCCAACACCAGAAAGTTTTTCTCCGCTTTTTCACTCCCTGCAAATTTTTTTGAAACCTTGATCCAACAGAAAGTCACAGACGCGACCATTCTCCCCTTCAGACAGATCACCTTCTCAAACTTATGAGTTTGTTCTTTGTCCTCGTTGGATCTTCCCCAGTAAATTATCATCTCCAACCTTCAATTTTCCTGGGAGATTTATTTTAGCTCTTGGGATATAAACTTTCTGCGCAGGTGACGGGCCCAGAGGACAAAAGCCCCATTTGGTGAGAAACTCCCCAAAGAAGTGGAGGGTCAGACAGATCATTTATCTTGACATGTGGCACGCGACTAGACGATTCATCCTCGAGCCAGCAGCAAAAAGTGGAGGAAAAAGAGAACAAATCAAATTAGGTGCTTTCAAAGGCCTGTCTGTGGGTGAACACGAGGACAGGTTGGTGTAGAGGATCTGGGGAGCGGAGTGAAGAGAAGAAAGGGCTGAAAGGGAAACAGGTGCGGCGCAGACTTCGCCTCAGGCCTCCTGCCCCGATAAAGCTCTGTTACAATACTCATCGTAGACGACGACGGCACTTGTGACAGATTCTGAAACGTGGGATCCCGCTGTCAGTTGTGTTGACTGAAACACCAAAAACATTGATGTTCTCCAGAATTTCTGCTGTCAAATTTGCTCCAGCCAAAAAAGAAAGTGCCGAAGAGAGGGACTGTTGACGCACAGACAGAAAGTTCATGGAGTGACTGAGGTAGAAATTCAATTCACAGGAAAAAAAAGTTGGTATTTGACTTGGCGTCCCTGTTTCTTCAGTTCATATTCCATGTGTGCAGTCCATGGTTTCGAGCTTGGAAATGAAAGGTTTGAGTGTTTGTGGTCAGATTCACAAACAGAATTTTTCTCCTTCTCCTGGATCTCCCATTTCGGGTTGAATGCACGGCCCAGCTGTTCACATTCTGTGGTTTTGTGCGGGTGCTGCCCCCCTGGAAGTGACATACCGACACACACATCAGTCCTCGGTCTCTCCACCGTCTTAACGGGACTAATATTACCCGAAAAACCCTCCTTTATTACCCTCTTTTTTCGCTGAAATGGTAGGAATAGAAGAATGTCTGTAAATCTCCATCTTTCGTTTGTTCTTTAAGTTTTTTTACAACCAGAAAATGTGATAAATTTGATGGAGCTTAGCCTTGACTTGGAAAATAAATCATTTTTGCTGAGAAAAGTGTGCGGTGTTTTGCTTTCTACTTGCAAGAATGTATCATCCAGGCATCAGGGCGATTCATCTTCAGGGAAAAAGTTTTCAAAGGAGGGAAGGGAGGGAAGATAATCTGCAAAAAGTTTCACTGTCCATTATGGCAGTTAAAATCACCATGAAACAAGGAGCGACTTTTTGCTATGTTGACAGCCACACTTGTGCTTTCTTGAACTCGCCAAATTTTAGCTCCAGGACAGAAAGTAATTTAACCGCAAAACTTTCGTTGTGTCAAGGTGAAAAAAGTAATCCAACAGGGATTTTTGTGGGGAGCCCTCTTGGACTCTTCAGCATTTTTGCACAGCATTCAACACTTTAATTGCATTGCGTTCAACACTTTCCTTCCACCCGACTCTCAGTTGCATTTTTTTTTTGCTAGGGCACTTCAAATTTCAAAGTTCACAACAGAAACTGTCAAAAACGTGAAACGACAATAGACATTGCTATGATCAATAACGTCCTGTTCCATTATGCGGGTATGTGTTGGAAACGCTCTTGTAGAAATGATAATACCTGGTCTCCAATCAGCGAAAGTCCACTTACGTATCATTATGCAGCGTGCAAATTTGAATCTGGGAGGCTGTACAACCTGTTGCTGCTTAGCATATGACTGGTAAAGAGGTCAAGAGGCAGGGTCATCGATTTTTCACACTGGATAATAAATCTCTGCGGACTCTTTGTCCAGTTTTCAGAGTCTGTGTGTCCAACGGACAATGACCTGGTTCAGAGCGCGAAGTGTCTGCGACGCGTTGGTAGAGCCGACTTGATTTATCTTTCTCCAGGGTTTACTCACTTTCCACTTTGAAAATGGAGTCTGAAGGGGGTGCATTGAAAGTGAAAAGCGTTCCGAAGACAATGTGAAAGTCACGATGTGAAACGCAGAGAAAGCTGTGTGTGTGCCTGCTCCTTCACACGTACACACAATTCTTCAGAGCGCGTGTTGAAAGAAACCGCGGCGTCGCACCAGTTGATTTGTTGCTCCCTGGAACAGCGACACTGAAGGCACAGATTCCTCCACTCACGAACCGAACAGGTGGAGGCCGAAGAATTTACATCAATAAGCGATTGCAGTGACACAAGCAATTGACTTCTGTCAGCAGCGGAAGTCAGAACTATTGACAAAAGAGATTCAAAAGATCTACATAAATTGCAATTCAAAGCCAAGAAAATGCCATGTGGTCAGGTTTGACTGGACAGATGTCCCATGGACGGAGCAGATCTGCTATCGCCTCGTGCCTCTACCTGAGCGACGCAATTTCCTATTGTTCGCCAGTCACGCCAGCGCCCGCGACCTCTGCTGCTCCACCTTGACCCGAACAGTCGTCAGAGGCAAAGGTTCAGAATGAAGGTGCTTTGCATGCAGGACTCCAGCTGCTGCCTACGCTGCCTTCGTCCCTGACATCCATGTCGTGACCATTGAAGGTCGTTTGATGGACGAGACGATGCCGTGGAATGCGCGGTCGCATTCACAGACGGACCCAACTTCTCTATGCTTTGATTTGATGCGCCCTGGTTGAACCCAGAACAATTAGAACCTTCCCTCGAGTTGTGTCAAAGTGTTAGGCAAACAATTCCAACCTTTGCAACGTGATTTGGAAAAGCAGAAATCGTACTCCCCAAGTTTGTTTCAGGTTACAAGGGGGAAGTCCCGCGCTACTGGGCTTGGTGACCAATATTGTGGTAGCCTTTAGACTGAATGTCATACTTTTTTCGCCCTTGTCTGTCAAAGCAGATTTCTCCCGAAATTTGACCATTGTCATTGAAATTGCGCATAACTATCAACAATGGAGAATCAAACACGAAACTGTGTATGAAGAGGCCAGTCCAAAGAGAGAACACACAGTGCTGTGACAGCTACATTTATCAAAACTCTTTGACTGACCAACTTCCAAGAGTGTGATTTGTGTTTCAAATAAAACCAGACAATCGCCTCTCGAGATTTTTTGAAAATACAATATTCTGCGTATTTCAGCAAAAAATTTTCCCACAGCAAGTCTGAAGTGTCAAAACCAGGGGCTCAAAAGTCTCAAGAATAAATTGCAAGGGAAAGTTGAGTCAAAGTCAAGTGGGGGCCATTGTTGGAGTCACCTGCATCCAAATTGCAGGACCAAAAGATTTTGCGTTGTCGGAGCAAGTTCTCGCTGCCAACGAGAACAAATCCATGTTTGATGCCCCGAAGATTCAATATTCACCACGAAGAATCAATTTTCACGTGTTATGCCCAGAATATGTCTCGAGTATTTTGCTTTGTCCTCTGACCATATTTGTGAATAACTTGTGACACTGTGCTTCAAATGAAAGAGACAAGCTGTCCTCAACATTACAAGTTTTGACTTGGATACTTAACTTTACACCAACGACGAGTCCGAGTGTTTGTTGTGGCACAGAAAGTTGTATAAAGTGTGTAGGGGCGAGCGGGGCGTGTTGACTGAGCGTGGTGACGCATTGCCTCGTCCTCTGTGCGAGTATTTCCTGCCTTCAATGGCCGGGTATTTGGGTGAGATGTGCAGGGGTCAAGCCTTGGACCTGCTCAGAATAAGGTGCTAGATTTACCAGCGCCGCTTTTGGTGTCACTGATTGATTTGGCAGCGCAGCCGGCACGATACTCGCATTTTGTCATGGATGTGTAAAGACTGTTCAAACAGCGGCCGGGACAGGGGCTCGGACTCAGTTTCGTCTGCACCGCAAAACTCGACAATGCGTGCGAGCTCAGCCCCTGACCGTCTGTTTGATCAGATTTCGTCGCCAACAATGAGCTGAGCCCGAAGCGTAATCTGCTGACATGGTCAAGAACTGTGAGCTGCAAGTCTTGTCCAACTTTGTGAATTCTTTGAAGTACCTCGCTGAGAGATCAACCGCCACACACAACGTCTGACCGTCGCCTGAGGTTACAGGTCAGAATCTGAACACGGTCTGGTCGTCAGGGATTCCGTTCCAGCTGCACCAAGTCCCAAAACGTCCCAACGCAATGGCCTGCAGTCTTGAAGCAAACCCATGGGAGGAACAATCACGACAGGATTCTCTGTCAAAGAACAAGTTTACGCGTGTTGCTTGCGATTCTTACCAGACTCAGAGCAATTCAACCAGTCTGCAACCTGTCAGACACCGCGAGGACCGTGTGGACACCCCCAAATCACAGCCTGGTATTAATTGCACAGCAAAGTGCCCTTTTGTTGAGGTATTTGCAATCAAGGCCTCTGACCAGGGGTCAGAGAAACATTGACCATCCTCAAGATGTCAGTGAACACCAAAAGGACCTCAACATGTATTGATGTGTTGTTTGAGTGAAGGTAAGATCGAACTTTGGCTGGAGCCATGTTGACAACAGAAGAGTGTACGTTGTGTGACAATCGCTGGGGTGGGAGACGAATGGCTGGGTGCACCTTCCACGCATTTGTCATGAAGCAAAACGCAGGGTCAGTTTGATTTTTGCCCAGAGCTGTGTCATAAAGTATTATTTGCCGACTAATGGGGATGGAGCAGGCACACACTTTTGTAATTAAGCGTATTATGCGCAGGATAACAACAGTGATTGACTGGGACCTTCAAGGCTGAGTCTCGCAATGTCGTTAGAATAATAACCTCGTGATACACGAGACATCCATAACTGTCTGCAGTCCTGAGACCCAGACCTCACACTTGCGGCTTTTTTGCACAATGACTTTTTGTTCCGATGCAACGATTGGAGCTCGAGGCACTTCGATTCTTCATCTTCACCCTTGTAACTTTTTGCGCTTTTTCCTTCTCAAAAACTTGTCTTCCCTCCACGTCGGTTCTCGGGTTGACAAACAACTCGGGTGACGACTCCTTTCATATTCCGGCAGGACTGCTCGTTTTTGCATTTTGATAAAAGCTATTCAGGGTATCGCTCGCTTCTTACTTTCCTGACTGCGGTTTGTATTTCAAAACTGGGCCAGAAGAGACAAGAGGCAGGAAGTGAAGTGAACGCCGAGGTGCCCCCGTCTTCTTCAGCGCCTCTGAGCCTCTCACGCCCAGATGCACACTCTGTAAACGCGTCCGATTTCTCTCGCAACGTCTCAACGCATGCAAATGGCCAGACCTGCGTCTGTGTCCAAGGCTGACAGACTTTGTAAAGCTGTTGGATTTCCGTTGCAATGGCTGTGGATGCTTTTGGCGCTTCGCGTTTTGCATATTTCCTGTGCATTCCTGACTGTGGATGTTCAAACGCAAAAAACTGCCAGACATGTTCGAGAAAGAGTTGAGCTCGAGATTGTCCGGCTGGGGGCGTCCGGTTTCAGCTACGAGTGACACTTTTGACGAGCCAAATCCTCTAATTTCCTCGGACCAAAGCAGACTGAACAATTTGCGCCCTGTGTAATTCTGAAAGAGGATCTGCGTATCAAAATCCCCCTTGGTCCAGCGGAAGGCCAGTGCAAAATTACCCAAATATAATTTTCATACTTCTGGACACAATGCAGTCAGTAATCAGCATCACAGAGCCACCTCACCCCGAGAGGACCGGACTCCACAGAATGTGACCTCACGAGCCCTGGACTGCAGCCTTTGCCTCCAAGGGCAGCAAATGCCACGAAAAGGTGGCATTATGTGAATGTACGACCAGTCTGTCCACTCAATGGATTTATTTTCCAATCTACAAGGCCACTGATCTCTCTATTTTGATAAGTGCCATATTTTGGAAACCCAAATCAGTCGAGGCCACGTTTGGGTCAGTGAAGGTCGTGAAATTTTGGGGGATATTGATGATGATGCTGACAACGGAGTCTTTGTCCAGTTCAAACCCGACCCCTGATACTCGCGGAGATAAAGCACCCATTTTCGAGTCCAAGAATTCTATTAAAATTCGTCGGGTGAGTGAAATATGAGGCAGTTATGTCCAAGGTGGTCATTGCGTGTGCTATGTGATAGCCGATTCTGTGCATAGAAGTGCCATCGTTGTGTCCAGCCATTGAAACAGGTGAAATCACTGCTAAGTACAATGCAGCAATGGCAGCAGGTGCCACTCACTGGCCATAATGCCACAAGTTAAGAAACGTTTAAACGCACTTTCTTGCATGCGTATGGTTTCAGCATGACATGTCTTGAACAAAAAAACTTGTTTCGCACAGGAAGTGATCAAGTCAGTAACGAGGGTGACAAATTACACATTGTGTTTTTAAAGACGCAAACACGGACACTTTTGATCACCCATCATCACCACTGGTTTGTTCCACTGAAAGCGCTCGACCAATACACGATGGCCACCACTGCGTGTCTACCGCTGACAAGCAAAATGTGAGTTGTGCTCAGAGGCTCTGAGAAAGTTGTCCGAACAAGAAATAGCACTGGACATTCCAATCGTCGCTCAAAGGGCATTGATCATGTGTCATTCATCTATTTTAATGTACTTAATTTAAAGCTACAGTACACTGTGTTTGTTATGCGTGCATGCTTCCCAAGTGATCAAAATTTTTGAGCCATTTTTCTCTAATGTAAGACTCTGGTGAATGGAAACACTCCCACAGGGTCCGTTTTCAATGCAGGTGAATGTGCATTCTGCTCGACAAATGCTTTCTGTCCGAAAAGGCCACGAATTGGTTGAACCCGATCGGATCTCGTGAGGTCAGCTCCGTTCTCCGCCATTGTCGTTTCTCTGAAAGCCTTTTCATCCATCAAAGACACTTCTCGGACCTATCCACTCATTTTTCTTTACATTTTGCAGTGTACATTATCAGTGAAGCAGCAAAGAGTTCACCAGTGTTACATTTCATGAGAAAGTTTTTTCTCCAAAAATAAAGTGACACAAAAATTTTGGCATTTGGCATTTTCAAACACGAGAACTCATCATTGGAAATTGTTCTCCACGCAAGGCGTGCACATGAAGGTTACAGTCTTTTCTTGCAATAAACACTACTTACGCGGTTTTAAATAAGGCTGGTTAGAAATTTAAAAACCCCAGCGTTTGTAATTTCAAGGACCATGGGTCACTTTCAGTTGGTCAGGGTCAAGGGTTGCGGAGTTGCAGCACAGAGAGCCAGCGATGTTGCATCGGTAGCACTCGCAACAATTGCTTTCGGCTGCGTCTGGTCTGCTTCGTGTGGTAAATTTATTGCTCTGCTGTTTAAGTACATAACCTTATGCTTTCTGCTACCTAATGTGGTTGGAGTCGCAGATAAAGTTCCGTGCGTAGGCACCACCACCTCCCCACTGTGCTGAAGTCCAGCTGCACAACACCTGCCGCCGGTCGGGCGCAATTTGCATTCAGGTCCATGAGACTCACGGGACGCCTCAACGATCCCAATTTGCCACACTGAGACGCAAAAAGTCAGGTGGCACAAAAGAAAATTTTCAGTCGTGAAAAAGGGTTGGCACTTTGTGCACGATATTGGAGAGCCAGGTGTGAAGCACTGCGTCCGGGTTTGGAAAGATCGAGCGATTAGTTCCGTCGTTGGCGATGATTTGACTCTTGAAAACGGCCATTGCCTCAGGACCAGAGTGAGGCGCAGCGATCAGCGACCACCGCAGAGTCTGGAGATCGATCTAGATTATCACTCCGAGATCAACAGCTGCAATAGGTCCATTTACGAGATTAGATTGAAGTTCGCCTCGCGAGAAATTGCAGCAGTGTTGAATTTCTCGTCGCGCTGATCAGTTTGATGAACCTGCGCCTCATTTAAGTAATTTACAAGCTGAGATCGAGGGTCGGTTTACCTGGGCGGCTTTTACTCCAAGTTCACAAACTGGACCAGTTCGCAGTCGATTCATCCCCCTCCGAAGAGGTTGTCGGGGTGAAAACTTTGTATTCAAAGAAACCGACCATCGTCCCTCGAAAGTCTTTCTTTTCCAGCATTTGAATAACAATTGCGAGCCATTAGGTGAGCAATACATAACAATTTCCCTTCAGAATTTCCAGCCCACAGTCACAATTCAGGACATACGCTCCGTGGACACTCACTGCGGTAACATAGTAACATAATGATGTACATTACCGATGGTCATATTAAAAAGTTTCGCATGATTATCCTGGCTGTGAGTCCTTTTCGCTACTAATGGGGCCATTTGCTTTTAGTGTTGGTCTTGGCCTCCGTTATCGCACCACGATCTGCTGAGGACAGCGGCCCTGTCCTTGTTGCAACGCATCTTGTTCTCAGAACTGAAAACTAAGCAGTGGTCAAGTGCACTGAAACACGCGTACACGCATCCGAATTTGCTTCAAATGAAGTTTGAAGAAAAGGCTGAGGACGTTCAGCAACGTTTCAGCTTGCGTGTGAGTGTCTCGAATATCTGTGGCGGCCTGCCTTACAAAACTGGAATCGGACTTTGACAGTCGGCAGGTACCGAAGCACCGAACTGAGGCAGTGGCAAATCGTGACCTTCGACAGAAGAGGACTGTCTTGGACTCGGTGGTCGGTGCGTCGAACTTTGCACAGCGTTTGTCTTCACCTTGACCGCAGATAGAGATTGATAGTTTTCAATTCAGAGCGACCGACCGATAGTGCGGACACTGCAGCCCTTGGGACCCGGGGCGACCACCAGGGGCAACGCGGCTCACTTGAACCATTGTTCTCACCGCAAATCTTCTGTCACAGACCAAAAACAGCTTTCTCTCATCTCCCACAATGGAAGTGTGCTGTATGAGATATGGACTCATTTTCGTCTAATTTTCACCCCCATGCTCAATGCACGGCTTGATTTATGTTTGTCTAATTGAGGGCTGCAGTACTCGGACAGGCCACGGGCGCTTTCTACTGGTGGGTTCTTCAGGGGTTCGCTTTGTACTTGATTAGAGTGCGGATTTGCGGAGACGTCACTCAGCATAAAGTGAGATAAAGGTCGGAGTCGAGGGGGACGAGGATTGAAAGCGAAGGATTCGGAGCAGAACGAAGGGGGATGACACTGTCCAGGGGGTCGGTCAGCCGTATACAGGCCCCTCGCATCCCAAACGGGAACGGTGCCTGGGATGGGTCCCCACGCATTCCACAGTTTGACACACCCTGACTGGCTGGGTTCTTCACTCACTTTCATCAGAGACATGGCGTTTGTGCACGAACAACAAAATCAGGCACAGAAAAGTCGTCACAGTATTGTCGGAGTTGGCTGAAAAACTGCTCTCAACGACGAGTGTGTTCTTTGCGTGGGCATTTTGACCAGAGCTGGACATCTGGCTAACTCCAAAACTTTCCCCTTGGTTCGCTGTCTCCAAGCATTTGGTCTCTTCAGAAACGAAGATTTGGATTCTGTTCCAACAGGTACGCGCAGGAGCGACGCCTCCAAACGATCCGATTCAAACTGGCGGCGGTTACGATTTGGCTCCGGGGCTTAAGCCATCGTCCATGTTCTTCTTGTGAAGTTCTCTTTGAGTCCAAAATGTTCGTGACCAAATATAACGACGAGCACGAGCAGTTATTAATGGCCGCCAGAAAAACGAGCTCGCGGAGCACTTTTCTTTCTGTCAAAAATTGCCGTCAGGGACAAACAAGGTGCGTGTCTGTACTGGCACTGTGGAGAATGGGCAAAATGTGCACAGAAAATTTTGCACTCACTAATATGGTGAACTCAGCAGAGACTTTTGTCTGCGGGGTTGTCTGCTTTTGGGGCACAGAATATGTTTTGTTAAATCTCACTTCAGACTTGTGTCAGCTACGTGCACAGAAAGAGAGAGACGCAAATTGGGTGTCCTTGACAGACTTGGACTTGTTGTTGAATGGGGTGATAAAAAGTGTGTGTCTGGCTGTCTCCCCTCCTTCCTTTGCCCCCGCGATCCCTATTTACGCGTGCACCGTCTCGAGTTTCGCTCCTTGTCGAGTGGATCCTCAATGGCGGCGTCGTGCTACCGCGTGCCACGCGTGTCGGGGTCTCCTCCGAACATTTCAAACAGATCTCTTTTCTTCGAGATGAGCCAGGACAAAATTTAAGAGAACCAGATGATGATTGAGTGTCCAGTTTTGCTGATGTCCCGCATATGGCATCATGCGCTACTCGACGTGAGAGAGAAATGTCACAATGAATCCACTGTTTGTGACCATTTGGTCAAAAACGCCTTCCATTGCAAAAATGAAAAATGCCTTTTGTAAAAATGAAAAATGCTGTATTTGAACCGAAAAATCACGAAGATAAATACATGTCCAAAACTAAGTTCCCCTCCAAAAGTAACGCTCGGTATGAAAGACTTTTTTCAGAGTACTCAGTCAGGGGTCCGCTTTCTACATCCCTCGAGATCGTCACAAAGGAAGCCTCATACAGGCACATTGTGAGGCCTGCGCACAGAGAGTAGAAGGACTTTTTGTCTGAGATGAAGGGATTTTGCCTTTGAGGGGTCTGACAGAGCCTTGCATTGACGGGAGACGTTGGAAGCGTGCCGCGGCTGCTGGATCCCCCGTCTCCATTGTTGGGCTCGTGACCCGCGAGTCAAGTATGCGCCGTCGTCTCGGCTGCACGCTCCAGCGCCGCCGCCTCGCCGGGGGAGGATCCTCGATCCCAACCGAGACGGAGGAGCCTTTCTTCTGCGTCAACCTCACCGCAACACAGATGGTGCCAACAATTGAGGTTTGAGCCAAGTAAGATCGAGGACAAAGAACTTTTGATGCAACACGTTTCTTTTATAAGGAGCTCAAGGAATACGAAGCGTTTGGACGTCGCCAGGTTCTGTCATTTTTGGTGTAAAGAGAGCAACATGCGTGGGTTTTGCACAAGGACTTCCATTTCGAACAGTGTGCCTCCACTTTCTTGGGTCCCTGTGGCTTGTTGTCGCAGTGTTCTGGTCTCAACGTTGTTCAGGGTACCAGTGTATCGCACTAAAATTCTCAGAGAGCTCAAAACAAATTGTAGTTTAGTGCTTCGACAACATCTTTACTGTTGGAAAACATGCCTGCGAGACATTCAGAAGATTTCTCGTTGCAAAGCAAAAAAGTTTGTAGAGTCTTTGCGTGACTGTTCGGGCTGCGTGAGTGTGCCAAGCCAAACCTGTGTGCTTGTGGTTTGCTCGCTGGATGCTTCTCACCCAGAGTCTCAGTTGTATTGAGTTTCCTCAAAAATACCATCACATTAAAATTTCAGCAGACTCTTAGGTAATGGAAAGGCTTTTCTTGTCAAAAGATTCTTATCAATGCGGTGTTCGGTCTCCACAGACTCTCAGAACACAATCGCCTGGAATAATGATGTTTTCTTGATAAACCCTGAGTAAAGTCCTTGTTTTGAATCTGGTTGAGTTTTTTCACCAGACACTTCTTGTCATTTTGGACACATAAGACAAACAAGTGTCGAGAAATAGAACTTTGTCGTCCGTACAGAAAAACTCAGAACTTTGCTGGTCGTGAATGGGCTCAGATTCAACATATCTCAAGAATCTTTTGGATAGTGTTCAAACTTTGTGTACACAATGAAAACGTTTCCGTGATGTCGCCGTTGAGCTGCTGACAAGTGTCTTCAGATACAGCGCACGATGTTTGCAGGTGCTCAGTGTAGCCGGGTTTCGGTCCAATTGATGATTCGTTCAAAAACCAAGTTTTGTCTCAAGTTGAGTCAATCTGAATGGAGAAAAATCATCATTCTCCCTCAGCAACGACACTTGAGTCGCAAAAGATCGTCTTGCATCCGCCACCTCACCTCTCGTCGCGTCCCGAGGTAACGCAGGGACAAGAGGCCACCGCCGTCCTCCGTCGCGGGCCAAAGGACCACGCAGAACTGGGCTCACGTCGGACCATAAATTCTCACGAACAAAGTGGAGACTCCCATTCTTCTCCCTGCGCGCTGACCTAACCTCGCATATTTTATGAGAAGAAGTGGAAGAATATATGGAGCTTCGGAGATAATCTCCTGACATCGCGTATTTGTCTCCGACAGAAATATCTGGGGCAGGGTTGGTCAGAGCGGCTCGTAAAGATGGAATCTCCATGGTGATTCTGTCACAATTGAGCGCGATGTGTGAATAATTTCTCACAGGACCATAAGTTAGCAACGTCCAGGGTTGCGTGCGCGCATCTCCTTTTGTGACTTTGTTCTGCGGTGTTTCAATCCACAGTTGAATTCCACACAACAGAAACAAAACTGAACAGAGGCGTCACCGTTGGACCTGGATTCAGACACGTAACTCGCGTTTCTTGCTTCTTCGGTGTTGTTCCAAAAAAGGAGTCGACAGGCAACATTCAACAGATCTCAATCTTTCGCGCTCAGTTCACACGTATCATTTCCCCCCTTGGGCCGGATCTTGAATGTTCAGGCATGATTGAAAGGTTCGGCAAGTGTGGCGTGCGACTTGAAACTTTTACTGCAAAAAAGTCGAGAAAATGTGAAATTTAATGGAGTTGTAGACACGTGATAATTGCTTCCCAAAGAAATGCTTATCTTTCTGCGTTTTTGTTGAAAGAGTGTCGAGTGGGACAAGAAGTACCTCGGTACATTTCGCTACATTTCACAAATGGTTTTCGGATCTTTTTTCTTGCACCAGATGTGCCCAACTTGAGTAAGAAGTATTGGAACCGAGGGATTCAAGTGCAGCCCTTCGTTTCTGCCACATTTGAAGGAAATTTCTCTCCCGAGAATTTATCGCCAGGGAAAATTGCTCAACATATGGCGGTGCAAATCGACAAATTTGACCGTGCTCGCCGAGACTGGAGGTTGGTGTCCCGTTTTTTCGCAGGCAGGGTGTGTTTGTCAGAGGGCTTATTATGCTGGAAGTGGGGTAAGTGGGGCGCCCCTGGGCAACAGGCTCGTGCCAAGTGCGATGGCACGCGTCTCTCATTGCTTTGTAATGGCTGCAATTTCAGTCGTCTTGTCCAGGGCGCCGGGTATGAATAAATACTGCAAGAAACAGGTGATTTAATATGCACAGGTTGGGCAAATTTGCACAGGGGATGAAGCTTTGGGCGAGTCGATTGAAATCCCCACTCAAAATAAGACAGCCGCGCACTTTTCCGGGAAAGTTAACCAAGACGATGAATGGAGTTCATGTGTGTCTGCTCGCCACAGTTTGTCCACCCAAATCCAGCCACCCAGTTCTGAATCCATCAAGACTCACTTTTGACTGAATTGATAACTGGAAACTTGTTCGTTTGGAGTGAAGTTTCGTTCAGGGAAGGAGGGGGGGTCACGTCACTGCGTGTGTTCGCTCTGTTCTGATGAACTGCTGTCTGCGCTTCCTTTTGGAAGAGGAGTTCCAATCCCTTCTCAGGTGACAAGGCGTGCTTTGAGCTGATATGTGCAGAATTGCTGGACCTGAAATCCTCCAAACTCACGAGTTCCATGCAACGCAAACACGAAGTGCACACGGTCCCAATCACTCTGCATCGCGTTGCGTGTGTGTGTGGAGGAATTCTTTGTCTCTCCTGCTTTTCCGCACAGAAAATTGCATGTTTCTTCGCAAAATTTCTTTGTCCTGGCGAGAATGGTGACCCGAGAGCTGTGTTTTTAAAACACATCGGAAGCCGTTGTCAAATCTGTACGCACGAACTGTGATGCTTCTTTTGTGCACGTAAAGTAAGAAAATTGGCTGCACCTTGATGGGAAGTTCACCGGGTATTCTCCAGATTTTATCCTATTATCTTTTGAGACTTTTTCATTGAGCTCGTGGTAAATTATAAATGAGCTCCTTTCCTCTCTACGGCACTTTTTATCACCAGCATTATGTAAGCTTTTTTCAGGTCCGAAATTAGTATGAAAATCATAGCTTTAAGAAAGTTAATAAATGCAGCAAGGCGTTTCTTAAACACTTCAAGTGGTTGCATCTTGAGTAGTTATTCAAGAAAGGGAAAGGCAGGGGCTTGAATGGGCCTGGGTGAGCGTCAAATTGCAGAAAATGCACTCTGCAGAAAAAGTAGTTATTGGCCTTTTTATTGCAAATTATGTCAGCTCAGCTGCAGTGAAACTCACATAACACACCACAAGGGTGTAATTCCGGTGTTTGCTGCTTTTTCTTTTCGAGTTTCCTGAGAACATTGAATTTTAAACGGCACAGAAAATTCTTTTGCTTTTCAACGAGGAGAGAAGGGAGGGTCGGTCAGACAACTTTTTGTCGCTCCAGACGTGTCCCTTCCGCTTGTTTTATTTGCGGTGGAGCTAAATTATGTGCATTTTCAACAGGTTTGATTCAAATTGCCTCGTAATGAGTCAACACCGTCAAATCTGGCAGTTGAGCAGATTCTAAGGATGCAAACTCCACCAGGTGATCATCACAACCCAGCGACCAAACCCTCTGTGATCACCGCTCCCCAATAGACCAATAACTCAACTGCTTTGACACATTGTCCAGACACAATCTCAAAACCACCAGTAACTCGATCCCAGAAAATTGTCTCCACGGGGAAAATTGTTGGTTTGGTCAGGAGAAGGTGCAACTCAGCGTAACTGAATTGGGATTTGGTCCTCAGAGCATTCCCCAAAATGGTGCCAAAATCAGGGTCAGTCGATTCCACAAGGAAAAAATGAAGGCACACGAATGAATGCTGCAACCAGTCAATCGAGAGGGGCACAGAGTTGATTGACACAAGCTTCTGTGGTCATACAACATGCACAGGATTCCTGAAAATAAAGTTTGAAGCACAAAACTGATCTACATGCGCAATCTCAAAATTCAAATTCCAAGTCATTACATTCCATTCAAGCAAATTTCTATTCAAAGTCAGAAAAAAGGGGCCAATTGGAAATTCGAAATTTGTGTGTGGAACAGAGTTTGTGTTCAGTTGGACAAATTAGGGAACGATATTTTGCAAAATAAGTTTGCTGCTGTTGTTTCGGAGAATTGGCCATTACACTGGTTGAGGAACCATGAAATCAGACAAGGCAGAAAATCTGGTTCTGATTGGGCGTCCTGCTACTTAGTGGCGATTTTAATTACTCATTGTACTGACAGCTTACAACCGGTCACTGCTACAAACTTGCTGGCCAAAGGTTGAAAACCGACAATTTCATGCCAGTGGCACACAATTATTTCATTACTTACTCATTTACATGCACATACTACGTCTCTGTATCATTAGTTAATTGCTGGTCTCTAAATCTGAAATTTCTGATACACTAACAATGATGCAGCAAAATTCTGATGTGAAGATAAATGAAGCCAATGAAGGAGAGTAAGACGTCTTCAAGATGGATAATTTTTTCGTTCGATTTGTCGAATTTGGCCCTGAGGAAGACAGTGATTTAGAACGTGGACGTCTGGGGGAGAGGTGGATACACAGAGGGAGGACGGTCATCCTGTCGTGATGTCCAACATTGACTGAGAGATAGTGATCGGTCAAGGGACATTGACAGTTTTGTACCACGCACGGATACAAAGTGTAAAATCTGTGCACCTTTGCAACTTTTGTGTGGAATAGTTGTGTCTCCTGCCAATGGGCTGGACCGAGACAGAAGAAACGAGCGACAGATTGTGTGATAGTGGGTTCAGAGTGCCAAACCAAACCTCTGCATACTTTCGCTCAGACTTCACCGATGGCAACCTCGCCAGACAGGAGTTCCTTTTCGAGAAACTCTTTTCAAATGAAAATAAAAGATTTTCTGCTCATTACAGCCCTGGTTCGGTCACTGCAGAACTTTTTGCGCCGAACTGAAGCAACTTTCATGGTGAATTAGTATTTTATTGGGGCAACGCGTCTTCGATGTTTTCCGTGTTTTGGTCACTTCGTGGATTTAGAGAAACACAGCGGAGGAATGTTCACGGCTGAGTGAGAAGTGTTGTACAGATGGTGAGGTTTTTGTTGGGGCGAGGAACAGCAGGCGAAGAGGCCTTTTGTCGACAACCTGTTCCTCAAGGCAGGTTTAAAGCAGCGCTTGGAGCTTCCGGGGTTGTCGTGGTGAAATTACTGGTCATAATCCACACTCAGGTCGAGATGTGGCACCGCCGCGTTTCCTGGCGACCCGGCGCGGTTCCGTTTGATGTTCAATTCAGGATTTCTCTGCGCAGTTGGCAAAGGGAAAACGTTGTGTTTTGGCAAGAACCTGACATTCAGGTTGACAGGTGTTGCTGTTTTCTTTCTTCACCCGGCCCTTTCCTTGATCTTGTCTCGTCGTTGCCCTGAAGCTGTTTTCTCGAGTTTCACCTGAGCCTAATCTTGATCTGATGTCGAGGAAAGCGAGGCGAGAGAAATTCGTTGCTGATCTCACTTTCAAGAAATTCTCCCGCCGCAACAGATGCTGCAAAGTTCGTCAGTGTTTCTCATTGTATCAAGATATTTTAATGGGTCCAATGGGTCAAGGAAGAAGGCGGGCAAATTTCCCCTAATTACCCGCTGGCAAAATAATAAACTGTCAATTTAATCAGAACTTGGGTTGAGCAGAATGCTTGACATTTCTCCGGGTCTCGACGTCCAGGTTGCTCAGAATTTTTGCCCATATGGGAAATCGTTACCATGGTAGAAAAGAAGGAGGTTTCATCTTTCTGGTATTCGTGACCCATAAAAGAGGGTGTCCGCCCAACTTTTACTCCAAGGGTCCTAATGTCCGGAGAGGTTTACAGTTCTCAAAGACTTGTCATCCATTAAGAGGCCACCAGTCACTCAAATGTCATAAGTCTCGGCCTCGGTCAATGGAGGAGTTATGGTCATTAAATTGCTTTGTTCTCCAGTTTTGAATTCTAGTGGCTTTAGATGCTGCCCTCGTCGTCGCCTTTGACCCCCGAGACACAGCACAACATATTCAAACGGAAATCTTAAACCTTATCAATTAGCCCTCGACGATGTTTGGAAGCACTAAGTCCATATTTTCTTGCATAAAGTCTGTTGCTATGGCCTGTGCAACACTGACAAACTGACCCGCTGACCTGCTCTCTGACCTGCAGTGTGACCCAGACGTTTCACCTGATTTGACAGATTCCGGCTCAGCTGTTTGATGAAGGGTTCTCCTCATCCGTGATTTCGAATAGAACTTCTGATGCTCATTTCAGAACAACCCCCCCTCCTTCGCCTCGTTCTCTTGCATTATAGGTCTCACAGAGTTACAAAATTTCTGAGTTCATGTTGGTATATCATTGCACGATCACATTGTCTTGACAAATGATCCACTCTCATGAAATCTCATGCTATCAAGCAATATAGTGTTGTCGGATAGATCTGCGTATCAAGGAAACTCTTTTTTTCTACCATATGTAAAAGGCACGCTTCTTGTAACTCATGTCAGAAACTAGCAAAAGGCTCCAATGGATTTCGGGTTCACAGCTGGGGATGTCTGCGCTCGGTGGGCCTCTTGTGATCCCGGCGATACGCCTCCGTCTGCGTTTCAGATCCTTGTCTGACCTTGACCAAGAAATTAGGTGGATAGACTTAAGCGTGCGGGCTGTCTGAACAATGATGTTTTATGAGGCTCTTGCATTAATAAACTGCAGTGACACGCGAAAATGGGTTGACACGTGCTTATTAACCAAATTTGCTTTGCCACGGGATCCGACAGTGGATTTATGGGACCTGTCACTCACTGGGAATATTTCATGGATCATCTTGGAGCAAAAACACAAACAATTTATGCGCCCCAACCTGTTTTCTGCTCCTCTCTGCAGGGGTGTCTTGAAGAGTTTTGTGAAGGACTTGTTTTTGATGTTGGCAGTCTACCTGTCCTCGTACCTGTTGCCTGGAATCACCTTGAGGTGTTTTTCTGAATAAAAATTCTTCGTCTATTAGCGGAGCGAGACAGGTGCGACAGGTGTGCTCGGGTTTCTGCGCACTTCGCCGGGTCTGGGATCAGCGCCGAAATATTGTGTCCTTTGATCAGCGGCTGATTACAGGTGAATCAGCTGGGTCTCAGGAATGCCGCACCTTGCGCGGCCCCGTCCATCCATCACTCACCCAGAGGATCAAAAAAGTGTGTCTCGTGCGATATCATTGTCCGTTTTACTAGAAATATATGTAGCCAGAGGTGCTCGTGTCATATTTGTTCCCATTATGGGAAAATTGCATCCTTTGTGAGTACGTTCGGGAGATTAGTCTCATTTTCCACGTTAATGTGCGTTTTTAGGCGCGACAAAAGGATCGTGTTGCAATAAATCAAACAGGGATCATAAAGTGTCTCGATCTTTTGAACTTTGATCTTGATCATCTCGGCCTCGGGGCTGAGTTGCACAATGGTCTCTTGTATATCGCGCCGCTAAAATGTGTTAAAATCCGCTAAAGTTGATCGTGTTTGCTCACACCCTGCAGGGCTGGCTCATATTCACCGCTGCATGGGAGAGAGAGCAGTGTCGGAATCACCACGAGATAGCGTCATTGACCGTGACAAGCGACATTATCCTGCAACTTGATAAGATTATGAGTGCATCGTATCCTTCACACATTAGAGCTGATAGGTGGGGCACTCTGATACCGTCCAGTCAGGTTGATTATGATTGATATTTTGCAAGGTGATCAACAGGAACTTTGCAGGACGGATGATCACAAGATCAAACCCAGCTGTCGGTTCGGCCACGTTCCTTTCCTGCGTCACAACAAACACCTCCGGACACCAGGGAATTGATATGTGGATCTGTTACGCAGCTTCCGATACCAGAGACCAAGTTTTGGATCTGAACAATCAAACTATCGAGTCCCCGTTTTTGATCTTGATCACAGATGACTTGTGTTGTCTGTTTGGAATTCCTGTAATCCCTGCATGAGAGGGTCTGCAATCTTCGTGTGAATCGCGGAAGGATCCTGATCTGCGAGTCTGGGAGGCCGCGCATGACTCCGATGGTCTCAATAAAGTTGATTAATCCCTTAATGAACGATAACATACCAGGTAATTAGGTGACGTCTCTGCTTCGCTTTAATCTTATCTGCTGCGTTGTGATAAACTCGCTGGGAACTATCGGACCGTGGTCCAGCTCACCCAGCTTCGTTTCCTTTGTCCCAGTCTCGGCGCAGTGAGAAGACAAACCATTCAGAGATCAAGTGACCACACACACCAGACAAACGTTTTCTTTGAGATCTCACACGCGGCATGTGGAATCCCCGACAATTCAAGCTGGCCTGTTCACGTCAACCACAATGCAAAAATACAAGAGATTTTGCGAACCCATTTTGGCTGCACAATTCAAAGTGCGTGTGAATGTACTCACTCGGAGGAGTGCATGTTTGGCACAGCATTGGCGGAACATTCAATTCCACCGCAGTTTGAACACGTTTGAAAAGCGTTGCGGGTGACAGATGAAGAGAACTGTCCCCTGGAAGTGTGACCGAACGGTGAAAGACAAGGAAGCCTCTTCAATTTGAACAAGAAACTGGAAAGTGAATCTTCCCAATTATTTCACTCGTTGAAGTCCAAAGATCTGCCGCCATTTCTACGTTTGTATTTGTTTCAAAGCGGAGGAAGCTTGACCAAAGGACCCAGTCACGTAAAAGAAAGCCACTCAGCACAAGGCTCTTTGACTAATGAATTTCTGACATTTGAGAATTGTTAATTGTGGCTTGTAAACTCCTTTTGCGATGTTCTCAGAAATTATAATTGGGCACAGAGCTTGGTTCGTGTATGGTCCTTTGAGGCGATCGGGTTTCTTGCACGGACAAGAAACCGTTATTTTGGGCTCGCTTCCAGCATTGCAAATTCTGGGTCTTCGTTCAAATTTGAATGGCGGCTGAGCATCAGTTTTGACAACTGAAATCTTGATCAGCTTTTCAGCTCTGGCTTTTTGTGAAAACAATTTTCTCAAAGTCCTAATTGCTAAACTTTTGTCTGAGAGGGAAATTCCTCATTGAGCCACTTTTCTGAGAAGAAATGGTGCTGTGGAAGAGAACAATTTGTGGCTGAAACAGATGGCTGTCCTCATTACGGTCGTATTATCATTGGAGGGGACTTCACTGCAGAGAAAAAGCATGTCAAGGGCCGTGCGCGTACTCACCCAACCCGCTGAGCAAAACACCGTGTGCGAGCAAGAATATGAGTACACGCCTCAAATATGATTTCATCAAGCCTGGTTCAAACCAAACTTAAGACTACACAATTAGTTCTCAGGACTTGTTTAAATCAAATGAAGAGCACGCGTGCAGTTTATTAATAACAATAATTTTCAAACGCCGCAGGGGCACCTGCCGTTGGGCGATTCAATAGGCTCCGGTGCCCCACATCCCTGTGGATTGGCCTCAAATTCCGGCACACGCGCTCGGTTTAAATCCATAACGCATTGTATCGTGTCGTGACGGGAACAAATGACGCCGCCTTGGGGGATTCAAATTTTCAAATGATGCAGGTCTAGATTGATCAGGCACCGTATCTCCAGCATCATTCGAGGCAACTCAATACCCGCTGAAAGATGAGTTTGTGAAAAGAGATCTGCAAAGTAAATTTGCGTGAGTTTAAAATAGGCTGCAATGAACAAAGTGTGCTCGTTGGTTTGGCGTTCTTTGCCCATCTGAACTGTGTTCAGCTTTTCCGGCCTTGGTTTGGGGTGGTACGTTTGGTGACAGGAAATGACGGCATCTCGCGGACCCATCACTCCGACAGATTTGACCCTCGCACACACAATCTTTTGGTGAAGATCGGACAGGTTCTGCGCTTCGGTGACCCGGTCTCCCCTCAGGACGCACTCCTGCACCAACCCATCTTGGGCGCAATTATGGCGATTTGGAAGTCAAGAGTGCATTGCCGTCCTTGCAAAATCAACGGCGAGTACCAGCGAAGGTGACTGAGCGTGAAGTAAATGAAACTGCGCCGCATTATTGCAAAGATCACAAGATCAAGTGCGGTTGTGCGACGGAGTGAGGTGGAAGCCCATCTCCTCAGACGTTTCTTGAGCTGCGAGGACGGCGTTGTGGACCCTGCCCCACACTGCACGGACGGCGCTGGAGGGTCAGTATGAGACAACAATCACACGCATGCGATGTCAGGCCGCGCGTGGTGCTTCGCGTCACGGAGAAAACTGAGCCTCGGGAGATCTGAGCCTCTCCCTCCATCTCCCATCTCCCCTCTTTTTACAACCCAAGCCTTTTGTGACCTGAAAGGCTCTCCGGTGGTGTGGTGTTGGCTCCATTCCGATGCACACGCATTCACCCACACGCTCACACAATCCCAGCGCACGCAACAAGAGTGCTTTTCCAGATGTTTTCTTGCCAAATTTAATTTTCTATTTTGTCCGAAAGACAATTATCGCAGTGTAAATCTGCCTGGCCTGCTGGCTGCAAAGGTGAATGCCATAATACGGTATAAGACATAATAAAGGCACCTGGCTTTTTATTCTCAATTTGTGTCTGAAGCTTTTTTACCACATGCAGGGATAGTTACGCACAGGGTAAAGCAATTAAACCAGCTTTGCTTTATTGCTTCCAAGTTCACCTGCTGGACCAGACGGCAGTGTTCACTCAGTCTGCATGGTTCACGATGTTGAAGGACAAAGTTTTGACCTGTTGCGCAGTTTGTTCAGTGATTCAGTGAGTGATGGTTGTCATCTTGTCATCGGCTTGTCTATGTGTGTCTGCTCGTATGTGTTTGTGTGTGACTCGTTTTTGTCGAGTGAAACTCAGCTGATGATGTGGTTCCAATGCGTGGTGCAGACACGAGTTGTAGAGCTAAGCATCCCACAAGTATAAGCGTGCATGCCTGTGTGTTGCAGTTACATTGGACATTACATTTGCCTGAAATGGTGTCGCATATGGCACATTGTGGAGAATTGCGACTTGAAAGGTTGCGCGAATTGACATTTTATTGTCCTATTCCTGTTGGCAGGGAGAAAAGTCAAACGACTCTTATTCAAGACTGACAATAAAAGTCGTGTTCCAATGTCCTCAGATCAAAGTCTGCGGAGAAACATTACCATTTTCAGGTTGGACTTGTAAAATTATCACTCCATTATGTAAGTGACTCTTTGAAGGAGACTCGCAAACACTCCCCGCCCCACGTTTGTCATCTCATTGTGAATCTACAATCAACAGGTTTGATGAACATCTTGCAGGAGCAATTTGTTGCTCCTTACTGCAACTCCTTGATGCTCGACGAATCGCGTTGGTATTTCCACGACAAACAGGGACACGCCCTCACAGAAGCTGATTTGAATTCGATTCGCATTAGGTTTGGTCGTTTAGGCTTCAGATCTGTGGTTTGGTCCGGTCATTTTTTTTCGCTCTCTGGTTACACAGGCAAAGAATGAAGCCAAGCCAAGCCAAGCCAAACTCAATCAAGCCAAACTCAGAAATCACAAATGGGGAGGAAAGAAAGGACGCACCATGAGCAACAGATCTGCCTTTGTAACGCCACGCGCATCAATCTCACTCTTTCAAAGCGGGACCCACCGCACCGCCGCTGCCGCTGCTGCCTCCAGTTCCTCATTACCTGGGTCCACACTGAGATGCCGACAGAAAGCGACTGAAGACAAAGCCTCAGATTGCCTGTGCTCTCTCGGCAATAGGGACTATCAGATCTCAACACTCCCTGCGGACACGCGGACGCACTTTGTGAAGGATTCTCATTCGGGTTTTACCTTTACTGGTCTCCCGCAGAAATGGCCTTGCCGAAAATTAAAGCTCGGCGGGTGACTGGAGTTACTTAACACCGAGTCTGATGGGCGATTGTGACTTTGATCAATCAGTCTCCCGGTCTGTATCATTAGATGAAGAACGGACTCACTTTACTTCTCTCGGGCGTGGAGGCGGTTTGCTTTGTACCCGGCGCACCGCCGTGTGCAATGTTCCACCGTATTAACTCAAATTAGAACCAACTTCAGCTTCTCGGTCAAGATGACACCAAAAGGTATCGGGCCCCATTTGCCTGAAGCCCTAATATGGTGTCTGTTGCTTTCACACGGCGGTTCCCTATCCATCTCAGAAGCCGGGTAGATTTCTGTCCAGATAGACGGAGTGATAAGGATAACTGGATTGTCCCCATGGATGTGCGCCCCTCCGCGTGTGCGCGCTGCCCAGATCTTTGTTCTTCAAAGCCAGAAGGACAGGCGTTTCCAAAATGGTCTCGCACCTTCACACAAGTGAATAGAAAGGCCTCTCTGTTCCGCACTTTGACTGGGTTCCAATCAAATAGCGTACCGCTCAATACGAGTACTCTCTTTCATGGGCTTAACCTGCAGGGGGTCAACATGGGACAAAAAAGCACCGTGACACATTTCGTGATGGATGACCTGCGATTATTATGGGCAGACAGAGACAGAGACTCTTATCAGTCCAGAGGCCTTCAAACAATATGGTTCTGGTACTGAAGCGTATTTTTCTTTGCACGTCCATGCACCGTATGTCTGGCTGCAAGCAATTACATTTTGTTTTCCCAAATTAATCGTTGTCCTGATTTTTACGACCGGCAGATTTCTATCTGTGGCAAACCGCAAATAGAAGGCAAGAAGCCGATGTGAAGCGCAGATATCAGCTGTAAAAGTTGAAATTGCTGGCATTTCCAGCAGCAAATTATCTGAAATGGGCAAAAGTGTGTGTACTTCAAGATGTTCAGCTTAGAACACGATGCTTCGCAAATTCACACGTACGTATGTGCGAATCAGGAAGAGTCCTTTGGTCCGAAGTCGCTCCGTCAGCAGTGGTCAACCAGCGGTTTCGAAGCTGCCACGTAACTCAGGGTGTGTCACACATTATAACGTCATTGAAGCCCACTTTACCATTTGCCAGTAAACCTGGGTGATCCGTGAAATCATCCTTCCTTCCTGTGGAAGCAGAAGGAAAGATCTGCGTGGAATAGAGAAAGGAAAGCGAAAGACTTCCGTGCACAGACTTGACACTTTTTGTTTCACGCAGTCTGTTCCGCTAAAGATGTCACACGCGCACATCAAATCTCAACAAATCAGCACCGAATGAAAATTAATGTGGAAAATCCAAAATTTATGGGTGGTGCAAGACATTTGCAAATACACACTGCAAAAGCATCACAACACACGTTTTGACATGTTGTACACTGGATGCACATCAGCACAACTGTCAAAATTGTGTACACAGAATGTCGTCGTTCTCGAACCGTACAGTCATGACAGAATCATTTCAGTTGTGGAAAAACACACAAACTTACGTAAGATTCATGCCAACCCCGAGGCCTTCAGAGTTTTGACTTTTCCAGTGATAGAGCCTCGCGTCCCGATTCTGGATCCGCGTGAGGAAAGAATCTCCAACAACAATTGACGACCGAACAAACAGTGGATCAGCTCCTCCCAGTTTTCCAGTTGAGGGGCATGCCCCCCCCCCCCAACTTTTTGCCAAGTTTGGTAAATTCACAAACACAATATCGCACTGGAAGCGCCCTGCGCGCCCATCCACCAACTCACGGAGCCTAATGAGAAATTGACACAGTATCAGCAAACAGCAACAGGAAAAGCCTGGCTAATTTTAATTCGAAATTTGTTTGCATAAAACTGTGCACAATGCACACAGAAGCCTCCATCCACATTGAGTGAAAATCACTTCAAATAAAGTGGAAATTTTTCGTGAGTTATACGAGTAATTGTGCTAGTTTTGGCGTCGTGGTCCACGTCCTTTGTCTAAAAGAAAAGAAAGGAGGTCCTCAATGCAAAGGGCTTCCGTGCAGTGAAATTTGAATTGAACATCTCCAAAGCAGGAAGTATTGAATAATGATTGGTGTGCTACCAAATGTTCGTCAGTTTCAAGACAATATTGCTTGTGCAAGACACATTTTGTCACTCCTGACCTTGGCATCCGTACTTTGAACAATGTCGAAGTGTTGCAGGCACTCCCAAATCATAAAATCAAAACAATTGGTCCTTGAAATGCATATCCAAACAAAGAGAGCAATTTCGTTGAGGCAATCAAAGATAAGGTGTGATAGTTTGGCTGAGTACCTGTATAGGAGTTTCCGAAACATGAAAGTGCAACTGATTGAATCATTTCCTGTCAAAACGAAAGGTGAGAACTTTGTTCACAGTCTGCAACACTCGTAATCCTTCCCGAGTCGCGATGTCGCAAGTCCATGTTAATTTGCCTGCAGGTGAAGTTACGAGTTTCATCAAAGACAAGGCAGGGATCATCTGTTTCACTTGGGATTAAAAGGAATGGTTAATCAGGCTTGGTACTTTGTGCGAAGTGTTGTGCAAAGAAGGTCCTTCGTTTCTTCAAAAGGGGAAAAGAAGTATCAGCTGAAAAGGTACTGCCAGGTACACATCCCCTGTGCGTGAAGGTGAGAACAATTAATTTTGGCCTCCGGAGATAGACGCATTTGAATTAATGAAGGATCTCTCACTCTGTCTGGATGGCTGTTTATAATTTTGCAGATGGGCTTGTAATTGAGGACCTGCAGGCCTCCCACAGGGAGGATGATGACCGGTTCTGCGCTGATGAGTCTCCGTGATTCCGTGTCTATAAAATACATGGCTAATTGATGGATGAGTACTCACTGGCAGTCGTACTGACTTGACGTGGATTGTTGGAAACGGCTGTGTCTTCGCTTATTGAGTTGTCATGACCTTGTCATATTGTTGTCCACGCGTTTGTCCAGCTGTGGATCGTCCAACCGCTGTTTTCTTGTGTAATTGGTTGAACCTGGAGCAGGGCGGGTGATGCCACGCAGCGGGTGAGTTCACACCACGTGAGTCTCGTTCGCCCGCTGGATTCCGCCAGGGTGACACCCATTATCATTACCCACGCACGCTCCACCCTCATTAAAGCTGCAGGGGCCGACGGAAGTGCTGCACTTTCCTGCAGGCATGCCAGCAGACCTGCTGAATAAAAGGACTCCACGTGCAAAAAAGACCAGTTTGGTTTGGTTTGGTTTTGAGGCCTGAGTCAGAAGTCCAGGCAGGTGTTTGGATATGGGAAGAATAGATGATAGCAGAAGTGCAAGAAAACAAAACAACCGACATGTCTTCATTTCCTGAAAACCTGAAATTAGTGCGTCCTGGCTCTTGTCCTGTCCTGTCCGAACACCGACAGGTGTTGGAAAACTGAAACGGACAATGTTTGGCAGAAGCAAATGCGAATCGGTTTTCACGAAACAGATAAATTGTAAAGGAACACAACAATTCACCAATTTCTGGCGTATGTGAACAATTGACAACTGCCTGGGGATCATGACAATGTGAATGTCCAGAGTCAATCATGACGGACCCCGACTCTCCACGTCAACTCTCCCCCCGCGACGCGCAGCGGTCGAGAGGATACACGAATATGTTCCAATTAAATTCGCATTTCCCCTGGGGCCTGCAGGTACTTAATCCGTTTACACACCCGAGAGGCTGGAAGTGGAGGGAGGAGGGGCTCACCCCGAGGACAATGGGTGCCAGGAAATTCGCGGAAAGGGAGAGCTGGGCCACATGGGTGTTTGTCTGCCTCACTTCCTGGGAGGTGTTTGTCCCTGAGAAATGGACACTTCGCCCAGGACCAAAGGGTGGGAACACAGGTGGAAACTGTCCAAATGAGTTCCAGACTCTTGTCTCGTTGAGGTCAGAATGTTCTCTGACAAGGCATTGTATTTGTTGCTACATCTGCTTTCAGGTGAATTTTGCTGTTCAGGTCTTTCCTTGCAGCAGTGAGACACGGCAAAGACCTTTGAGCTCCGTGCGATGTCTTCTTTATCTTTGCGAAATCTGGCACGCAAAAAAAAAGTTGCAAATTTTCCTGGATGTCGTTACATCAGCTGGGGAGGGAGTGAGTGAGTGTCACAGGCTCAGCCACCTGCAGCTCATTGATCCACAACCTGCAATCACCGTCTAATCTCGCGTTATTCCGCTCAGGTCCCGACAGATTCACTCAATTTCACTCAAACCTCATTAAATCCATGTCAACTGGTCACTCATCTGTGCCGGCTTAATCTATTAAGCCTGCAAATTGTTTACCCCTGGTTTGTTTGCAAGCAAATTTGTGGCAAAGGTTAATTTGGCAAAGCTTGTAATTCCTATCGTGTGAGTGGTGACTTCATAACATGTCGTGACTGAATCACCCAGACCCAAGTTAACTCCCCCACCTGAAGCTGATCTGGAGACAAGATCAGAGGGAGAGGAGACTTGTGCTTGCTTGGGAGACTCAACTCTGCATTCAACATGGGAAATTAAATTCTGACAACCTGCGAGGGGAGAGACTGAGATTAAGTGCATGCATGGCAGGCCTCCTGGATGCCCTGGGTCCACAATGGGGAATGTTGCTCCCGGATCCATGACGTACGAAGCCATTTCGTCAATGTCATTTCACCCAACCATCTCCCATTTGTTCGTCAATCGGACGAACTTGCCCCATTGCGTTTTGCGGAGTCGGTGCCAATGCTGTAAGCAAAGCAGCTTTTCCAGTCGATTTGGCTGGGTCCCTCATGCCTGATTTCCTGCAAATGACGTGTTGTAATTTTGCGTTTGTCCGAATAACCCGTAACATGGCGCATTGCAGAGTCCTGGCTCTACAAGCCCGAGAGCAAGGAGTGAGTCTGTTTGTGAGCCACAAAGTCAGTGACAGTGCACATGTGAGTCAGTCAGTGCGAAACTATGTTCAAAACTGACAATGTTTCCGCAATTTCTAGATTACACAGACAAGTAAACTCTAGTATTTATCTTCAGATGCATTTCTCGAAGTGATTCAAAACTGAACAGCGGGAAAACAGCGTTGAAAAGTGGGGGTGACGCAACCAACATGTTTTGTCTGCGAAAACTTCCGAAAGAAAAATACTCAATCTTATCTCTCGCTGAATTTTGAAATTCGTGTTATGTCAGTGTGTAGGAAGCAGGAAGCCTTGATTCCTATCAACGATGCGTGCAATTTCGCATCTGCATTGCAAAAGTCTGCTTCAAAGCTGAGATCGGGAAGCATGCAGGCATACACTGTAACTGTGATGGAATGTGTGCACAAAATTAATTTGCTCACCTGCAATGGGGCGCTGAATATTGTTGCTACAGGTTGATAATGAGACGCAGATTGCTGGAGGCTGCAAGACAAACAGACTGCCCTGCATCAAGCTCGGGTCTTGAGGAGGCCAATTTAGATGTTCGGGCATCTTTATTTGCATATTCAATTTTGATTTATTTTGAGAACCAACTCTCTCAAAATGTCAGTCAGGAAGTGCTTAGCGACGAGAAGAATGTTTGGAGATGAGAACCTTGTGATTAGAAACTATTCTCTGGAGACATGCAAGTTTTCCATTTGTCCAGGGAGAGACGCGTCCAACGACAATTGCTGGGTCGCACATACAGCGGACACCAAGCAACAGCCCAGACACGCAAGTACGCATCTCTGTGGATGTCCGGGCTGGGACACAGGGTGGTCATCACTTCGAAGCCGCAGTGGTTTTGTGGTTTCAGAAAGTGGAGAAGTTAATCAGCATCTTGAGACCACAGAACGTCGTTCAGGAGCAATCTACGAGCGAACGTGCGAATCTGGTGGTTTTTCAATTGCAGTTTGCCGTCGAATCTGATGCGTCCTGCTCAATTTGAGCCAAAAGAGAAAGGCCCCGAAAATGGGCGAGGCGAAATCAACTTCCAATTTCTGAAGTTAATGTGGTTGTGAACTCTATTCATCCGTTTGACCCTTCCGCAAACTTTCTGTTGAGACTCTCAATGCCTCTTCGTCAGCCTTTTCAGGCTAAAAGCGTAAGCGGATGCAGGGGCGGGAGAAGGACCCCTCCAGACTGTTGAGACAACGCGACATTCTATGGAACCAGAGGAGTTGCTCCACAGCTGTGGCGCTGCAATAGGCTAAAGAAGTGACTTGAAGACCTTTCTGTCTCGAACAATTGAAAGTTTGGCACAATGGAGACTCGTTGAGCGCCAGACTGCAGACAGGTACTCGGTGTTGAGTTCACGGGAATTCTGAAGGTGGAACTTCAGGTACAGATTGAGAGGAACACGATGCTTCGAGCGCCTGTCTCCCAAATGCCTGAGGAAACCATTGTCCTGCCTGCAAAGACAAAGCACGTAATAAATGTGAGTTATTCGTGTTCATAGGATACGGAGTGGGCAGCCTCCTGAATACTTGGGAGGGTCAAGGGTTCAAGACTCTCTCCGTCTTTGAAAGTGATAGGAGATGGCTCTGCGCATTAGCCATATGTTGGCTTTGCAGAAGAGACGCAATTACCCAAGAATTCGCCTTCTTCCTCTGTCAGCGACTCTAATCTGCTGGAAGCTAATTCCCACATATGAACAAATGAATTTAATGCAAGGGCGAAAGCTAATGAAAGTTTTGATGAAAAGAAAATGGACACACGCAAACATGCCTTGAGACAGGTTACACACGCGCTTTCAGGCAAACATATCAAATTGCTAATTTTTAGAAACCAAGTGCAGCAGATTGAAACTTTCTCAACGCCATACTCGTGCCACTGAAAGTTTTGTTTCGAATTCAAACTGACCATTCCAATTTGTCGAAACATTTTTGCCAGAGATCGATCTGACTGTCACGTGTCGACGACGGACACGTTCAGAATCCTACATGTTCATCACTCTGGTCAAAGTTTCAACCTATGACACGCTTCCTGAACAGCATTTTCCGTATTTTCTGTCGAATTCCAGCGGGGACCTGGCGGTTTGCTGGAACCACAAGATCTCCACTTCTTCACCCTGGGGCCCCGCCTTTCTTGATTGCGCAAGTCGCGTCTTCCCTGCGCGCGGCGCGTCTGTCGCGCTAATTGTCCGAATCTCTGGGAGCTTCGCCCTCGGGTCTTGTGCAACGTGGTCCACGTCGGGTTCCTTTGCGCAGTCGTGCTCACCATTAGCTTCGTGTGTAATAGTTAATTAAAGACTCGTTACTGTGGCGAAGCGGAGCCCACGGAAGGTTGCGTCTCCGCTATGCTCGCTCGGACAAGGTTAACGCACTGCAGACGAATGCTCGGAGCACATATCAGAACTTGCGAGTGTGCTCAGATCATTCGAGACTTTGTCAAGAATGATCAGCACAAGAGCAAATTC
>JAAUXT010013728.1_pt1 | contig 49386 bp, 55 predicted proteins | sample 7278171 | NCBI WGS metagenome assembly JAAUXT01 (sample SAMN14350112, study PRJNA611818) | marine sediment metagenome | isolation source: surface marine sediment (1.8m) | place: French Polynesia: Moorea | collected 2018-08
CTTTTTGTTTGTCCATGGTCATTTCCGATTTCATTTGTCGCGACTGTATCCCAAGGCAATCCTTGGACTAGCACTCGAGAACCTCCATGTTGAGTGCGGGTCGGGTCCCGGTGGAGCCTGTCCTCACAACTGCCACTGCTTGCGGCACCGCGGTAAAGAGCAGCCTCGGCCGGACTGCCGCAGTGGAGTCAAACTCAAGCCTACGCTTCATACGTTTATTAACTTACTCCTGTCTCAAGCTGTAGCTCTCGACAGATGCAGGGTGTCGTGGGTGCAGCTTTAAATAGGCGGTGCGAGTTGCGAGTCCTGTGCGCAGCTTCAGCTTCAAGCAGCTCCGCTGAAGGGGCTTCATCGGTACTCAGCACCTCGCCCGAAAGCTGGATAGCGCGCGTGGGAAGAGCCAACTCTTCCACACGACACCATGCCTTGAGATGTTCTGTCAACGGGGTTGGGGGGGGGGGGTGGATCACTGCGACAGTTCCAGATGTGCAGCTGGTTTTGAGAAATTGTATCTGCTGACGTGGGTGGGGGTTACCGGTAGTTTTGCTCCACAGTGCAGAACACCGAAAACAGAACAAATTTCCCTGACCGACGAGAAACTGGGTTGGAACTGACTTTGGAGAAGTGAAGGATTGCTTCATCCGACAAAAAATGTCTTGCTCGCCCGCTCGTTCTCTCTCGGGCCCCTCGCCCCCAAAACACACACACACATACACACACACACACAAAGTTTCCAAAGCAACCGAAGTACACACACATACACACACACACACACACACACACAAAGTTTCCAAAGCAACCGAAGTCCAACACATTCACCCAACACAGACCGGAAAACTAACTGTTACAGCCGGATCTTTCAGGAAAAATAAACGTTTGCAGTTGAGGACACACGAATGGAACTGCCAAGGAGTTCAGAACTGTCACAACACAAGAAGATACGCACAAACCAGAGTACGTAAGACGCCTCTCTGGAACAATCATTGCCAATTTCCCTGTTTGGTAACATTTCTCACTTTTCTTTATGAGGGACGCAGCCTCCTGACTGCAGCTGGCTCCAAATTCGAATCGACTGCAGCTGGCTCCAAATTCGAATCAATGTGTGCGCGCAAACTTTCGTCCAATGGAAAATGAAACAAATCTCAGACAACCAGATTCATGCACATGTTAATTGTGCGCATGCTCCCGATGTCATACAATTTTCCATTTTGTCTTGCAAGGTCCAAAAGGTATCTATCATTCACCCTTCATGACACCAAAACCTGCACACATGCATTTCTCCATGGGTTGAGCTGGAAAAAACTGCCTGGTTGCTCACTTTCTCGCACCGCCAAACACAAGCGCATTGAATCCTCGCCTCCAAAAACCGAACTGAATGTTTTCGTCCGTGAGAATCAATCCATGATTTCTGAACATGAACCTGCCTCGTTTTGGCAGTCACCACCAACCTGTGTGTGTCAATGTGAGGTCTGCACGCAAGCTTCATCTGAACCCGAACTGTGCAAGCACACACACACGTACACGACACACTCTCAAATGTGACAAACGTCACAAAAACGTTGCACAAGGGACTAGCATTCGCAATTGAGAATTTTCAGGTGGTTCCTGAAACGAAATGGAACTAAACCGAACAGAGAAACCGTTCGACACGAGAGAGAAGGGCGTCAAAAAAGCAGAAAACAATTTCTCACACTCTGCCTGCTAACCAAATCTACACAGTAACACTGAAGAGAAGCTGTGTCAGCACACCAAAACACGAACTCGAAATTACTATCACACTCCCACAATCGTCTTGCCAAGATTCCCACTTTTCTGCTGGTACCGGTAATAAAACTCGTGTTGTTGCCGGCACAAAAGCTTGAATACACAAGACAAAACAGCTTGCACTGCCAAAGCAGGGAAAAGAACATTCTGTTGCCAATTCTGCACGAGTCACTCCAACCAAACCTCGTGTTCTTTGGAAGTGGAAAGATCACAGTTTCCCATGATGCCCTTGTAGGCAGATGCACATCTATTTCAGCACTCATTCACTGTCCTACCCACCAACTTCAAACCGTCTTGAGGTCACCCCACAGAGTACCATCCAAGCCGGGCCTTGAAAGACGAATAACTTGTGTCATCTTGCAGTGCGCATACAGAACCGAACAAAAGCGGAAGATACTGCAAATACATTTTGAAGCTGTGCATTCCCAGGGGACCAATACACAGTTCTTGTTTCGCTACAAATGGTCCTTATGCCATAAATACGCAGGCTACACAGATAAAGCTCCAGTGAGAGTAAACTTCAGATCCAAGTCTCACGTGTGCTTAGACCAGAGTTTTCTGGTGCACATCCAGAAGTCGGTCACTGTTGAACAAATGGAGTGTTGTCGTGTCACTGAAGAACAGTCTGCTCTTCACACATTCTCGCCGACTCGCATCGAAACACGCGCATCCAGTCAGTTGCCACATCTCACAAATTGGACACCTCCTCTCAGAAAGAATCCCGAAATGTGTGAAAATCATCCGAATTCCTGCTCGTCCTCGTTGGTGGCGGGGCAAATTAGCTCATTTTGCAGCAGTTCATATTGAAAGAGGAGACGGGACTGGATCCGCCGTCGACGAAGTCCGTGGAGGAGGTGCCGAAGGCGGGGTGCAGGTCGTTCTGGCGCGCGAGCTGCGTCAGCTGCTTGGCGATCTCGAGGAAGAGGCGGTCGACGTTGTCCGCCTCCTTGGCAGACGTTTCGAGGAAGTGCATGTCGTGGCGGCGCGCGAACTCCTCACCGATGTGCAGCGGAATCTCGCGTCCGCTCGTCTTGTCATTCTTGTTGCCTGCACGGGACAGACGAGAATGTGTCACGTATGTATACCATCGGTGCACACTGCACAAGTTTGTCAAGTAGTCACGGGCAGGCCAACATGACAATACAATTTTGGTGCGCAGTATTGGTGCTCACTTCAGTGCCGAACAGGAAGAACTTTGTGCGTGCCACACACGAAGGATCAGCTGATGTCTGCATGCGCAGCACGGAGAATGAATTTGTTCGCCTGGATGACGGCACAAAGTAAACACCAGCACCTATTGACCAGTACAGCCAACAACAATGCACATATCAGCACAGCAAAGTTGGCTATGAATCACCCGATTTCCAAAGAGAAACAAATGGTATTCAACAAATTTCCTAAAGACTGCAGCGGTGCAAAACGAGAAACGAGCGAACAGAGCAGATGTTCACCAACTGCAAAAATTCACGGAGGCCGAGAAAGCTTCGTGCCTTTCTCTGCCTGGGGCTTTCTGTCAATACCGACATTCACCTGTCTCGTCAAGTACTCCAACCGGAGAAATATACACCCCTGGAGGCAAAGTTCCGCAACAATGAGTTTTACCCACGTCCTGTTGACCTCACCATTCCGTTGAAAACAATCGACTTTCAGCAAAAAGTACTACTGGCTGAATTCATGTGATTACTTTTGCCTTGCAGTCGAAAGTTAGACCTGAAGTCAAGATCGTGTCGTGTCCACACAGAAAATGGATGATCTTTCTTTTTTGTCTTTGGCGTCAGCGTACGAACATGTTGCCTGAACAACGTACCGACGAGATAGGTGAGCACATTGGCGCTGGCGTACATCTCGATCTCGCTCAGCCACTGTGGAAGACAGTCGAAGGTGGGTTGGCACGAGATGTCGTAGACGAGGATGAGGGCGTTGGCTGAGCGGTAGTAGCTCTGTGTGATGGAGCGGAAGCGTTCCTGCCCCGCAGTGTCCCAGATCTGCAGCTGCAATCACCGCCAATCAAAACACGTCATTCATTTACCCATTCGATCAATCACAACCAATCAACAACACCCGTTAACTGTTCCGCACTTTTCACATTTCACGACACTTGCTGGTGACAGTTGAGACAAAAGACGTCGCAAACCTTGACTCTGTCTCCGTCCACGTCGACCGTCTTGATCATGAAGTCCACTCCGATCGTAGCACCTTGACCCGGAGGAAACAAACCCTGAATGCAAAAGATTGAAGATTGGAATCAGTTCTGCTCTTCGTGTTCAATCCTCTCCAACTGAACAAAGCATTTGAGGTGACGGACGATACGAGTCTCCTTCGAATCAAGAAGCTCGCGTTCATTTGCCTAGCTGCACAACAATCTGACAACAGTTGAAAAGTGCCACAACATTCGCGCAGCAAAATCATGTTCTTTCTGCAACCAGTCAGTTCAGATCACTCGTCACTGTGTACATCCAAACCAATGTTTGTTGTACGAGTACAAGAGCGAACACGGACGTGACTGTACAAAACAGAAAACACGTGCACCAGTCGTACAAAGATTCTGTTTGCAATTTCTTCTTTGCCAGCACCAAATCGTGTGATCTTGATGCCCCGACTGCACTTGAGTTTCCCGACGGAATTCACGAAATACGTACGAGGTTGGCAATCACAATTCATCAAATACTTCTTTGCACGGCTATGGCAATTCCTAACAAGACTTCCAAGTGAAGAATCGCGCGTGTACATCGGCAGTACAGCACTTCATTTCAAAGGAGATTTCAACGCAAACACGAAAAGTGACTGCCAAATATCTGGCTTGCACAGACCTGAGTGAAACGCCTCACGAGGCAAGTCTTGCCGACGCCTGCATTTCCTATCAGCACCACTTTGAACAAATACTTGTAGTCCTCCATCCCACTCTTGCTGTGCCCGAGCTGAAAAAAAGAGAAACATGCAACTGCCATGATCCACTCCAAAACGCAAATTGATGGTCCAGAGTTGACACGGACGGACAGTTATACGAGTGTTGAGGGAGACTGCACCAATCGTGACCGAAATTTGTCCAACAAAAACAAGGATCCACTCTTTGGCCTGTGTCAGTTTGGTTCACTTCTATTCCCATCAATGGAGTGTAATTGCTCGAAGTGGGACTGGGAGGAATCCACGCAAAAAGAAAACACCCACATCAAAACATGGCATTCCAAATGTCCCCAAAACTCAAGAAAACAAAGTCTGGCATGTTTCAGTTGAGGCGCACGCTTGGGGAGAGAGATTGAAACGCAAGCCGAACTTGAATATAACATGGAACGTGGGCGCTCAAAAATTCCAACAGTGTGAACACGGGAGAGGAAGATTACCTCCACATTCCACAAGTGTGCATGTCACCCTTGACAACCACAAGTGGATTTTTTTCCTGAGGGTTAGGGTTGGATATTGTTCACAAGCACGACAACCCGCCTGCGCCGCTGTGTAAAACTATTTGACGCACATCGCATCAAATAAATTCCTGACAAAGCTGGTTTTGGTGTTTGGCCGTTTGCACAACTTCAGACGACTGAAGAGCGAGTTCACGTGGGCACGCACACACACACACACACACACACACACGATGCTGTAACTTTCCGATGCAGAATTGGCATTCTACAACTCTGCAACCACAAAACTACGCGTATTCGTTCTCGTATGTGCTCGCATCGTGGTAGAAATGGGTTCTCTCCTCACGAGAATGCCCCTGGCATTGTGTCGTGCGTTAAGTTGCATCCACTTTTCCATCGTGTAGTGAGGGGAGGGGGGGGGTGGGTCACACAGACTTCTTTCTCAGGGCGGCTCAACTTTTCCATGACATGGTGACCCCCCTCACTACGTCATGGAAACTGAGGTGTGTACAGACAGACGGACAAACTGACACACAGACAGATTCCGACAAGTCGCGCTCGCGCAACTAAAAATGGTTCCTGTTCAATCACACAACTCCTTTCTCGACCAAAGGTCTCGAAAAGTAATTGTGTTTTCACAGTAACCATGTTTGTTCAGTGTGAGAACCCTGTCATCGACATTGGCAGACGAAACAAATGAGCGAAAACAGGAGACGCACAGGAACACACCTGTTCGCCCAAAGATTTTCCCGAACTGAAAAAGTGAGAGTGTTTCTCAACAAACACAGAATTCTCAGACATTGCTTCAGCGAAGTCAGCGCTCCCTCTGATTTCGGTGATCTCTTTCTTTTCAAACCAAGTTTCAGGTTGGACAAAATTCTGGATCTTACCACGAGTAGAGTCTATCCCGATGATCTGGTGGGTCAGCGGATCTGACGGTGGATCTCTGTTCCAACGAAATTCAGTGTCTCCAGTATTTTTCTTTGTCCAAATTTGTTGGTCACGATGGAGTGTTCATTTCAGCGTCAGACACCAATGATTACAAGAAAATATCTTCCAATGATGACACATTTCTGACCCATCCTATCAATGTTGATGTTCATAAACCGGAAATCTCAAATCTCTCTTGTTGTTTCTCAAAGTTTGGTTCACACTTGTGGAAAATATTCTCACGACTGGACCAACTGGAGTGTCACAATTCAATCAGTGCATTCTACTTCAGTTCTTGTACCACACGAAGTTGAACTCTTCAGCGCTGAAGTGATAAAATATGTCAATTGTTGATACTTCGTAGCACCTTCTTTTGCACTTGTTGGTTGGTTACTTTTATGCCACATAAGGCTCTCCAAAACCGCACGTCGCAAGACATTCAAAATGGAACTTATGTGCACAAAATGGCAAGCCACATGTTAGAAAACAGTACATGAGGAGTACTGAGCAGTTCACTCTCTCACCTATGGAACATCGGTTACTGATTCTTAGAATATAAAATCTCCAATTCTGTTGTCCTCCAAACAACTTCATCCGAGTGTCTCCGTTACATCGCATCTCATTCGTCAGTTCGCGACGAATCAGCATCGCTGATGATCGTCGCCATCTTGGATTCCACGAGGAAGAGAAGCTTTGAGCAGTAGCATATTTTTCTCATTCTTCCGAGAAATATGAACTTTAATTTGATAATGCTTTGTTGAAGAAGCAACAGCAAGAAGTCAGGATCCGAGAAGGAGCAGGAAACATGGCGGATGAGGTGGTAGAAGAGTACAAGTCATCGCTTGGGGAGCTGACCTTCAATTCGAAAGTGCACATCAACTTGCTCACGATGCTGGCAGAAGAGAACGCGCAATATTCTGAGCACATTGTGAAAGCAATTGAGGCCCACTTGCAAAAGGTTCATTTTGAATTATTTTTCAGTTGGTTGCGTGTGTGTTCAGATCCAGGTGTAAATTCAAGCGATTGAGTTTTTGTGTGTTTTTACGAGTATACTTGGTCACAATTCTTCCAGATCTTTGGTTTGCGGAAAGAGGACGATTCAGACATGTAGCTTTGTCGTGTCTCGTAGTTTTCTGCTTGATTTGGGTCATTTTGGCTTGGGTGTCTTGTAGGCGATGTGTAAAAAATAAAATCATGTCCGAATTTAGCTGTTTACTCGTGTGTTGGCAACACGCTGCTGGTCAGATATGTCTAGTGAGCGCGGATTTGTACGTCTGGAATTTAGATCGAACTCGAAACATTGATGACAGCGACAAAGTGGATTCTGCACAGGGAATGTTACTCAAAACATCCACGACAGCATTGATTGCACAGTTCCATCAGCAATGTTGACACGTGTTTCCGTGAAAGGTCGACCGCGATTCTCGAAAGCGTTTTGCGTTCCAACCTTCGAAGTTCTACTGCCTGACGACGAAGCGATGAACTGAAGAGCGTGAAGCAGAGAAGACGAAAGTTACAGAGCGAACCTGAAACGGGATGTTCAGATCGCGTTTTGTACATGTTCGCTGCTTGCAGAAGTTCCAGACCAACTACACGGAACTGACACGTTCAACCGATTTTGTTCTTCACAACTGACATGAGTCTTCACGGATTTCGTGCCTCGACTCTGGGATCTCTTCGTCACACGTTTCGATGAACTCCGAACATATCGGGGATTGTGGTTAATAGCTTTTCTTGATGTTTATCGTTACCACAGGTGCGCACAGATTTGAAGCTCACGGTGCTCTATTTGATCGATTCCATCATCAAAAATGTAGAAGTGTCGGAGGCTGACTATAAGCTGCAGTTTGCGAAGAATCTTGTGCCAAACTTTTGTGCAGTTTTTCAACAGGTTAGCATCGAGCAACAATCCCCTTTTTTCAAACTTGAAACGGAATTTAATTAAAAATGAACTTCGTTGCAAAAAATTTGAAAACTCAACACAACGCGGAAATTCGTGAACGCAATTTGGAAAGTATTTGTTTGCAGCTGTGTTACTGCTTTTCGTAAATTGCAACAGTTGTGAACATTTTCTGCTCCTGATGCGTGAGGTGGTGTACTTTTCCTTGCAATGTCGTCGACGTCGTGCGGTGTGTGGACAGGGGCCCAGCATCAATGCACCGCGTAAAGCTGTTTGTGCTTGTGTACTGTTTTGAGCGTTGTACAATAAAATGATGTGATGCAGGAGATTCTGAAGCAGCTCTGGAACATCTGGTGCCAAGGTGTTGGGTTACAGTCCATTTCAGGTGTACACGGATTCAGCTGTGTGGTTCACCGCAAAACTGAACAACTGTTTTGGTCGGGTGGTGGGACCGGGCAAACTTGTGCTATTGCCATCACTGTGCGCCGCATTTTTCATGTTGTCCACTCATTCAACACAAGTGGAAAAGCTTACACCCCCTTGCGCATCAGGCTGTCTTGTCGAGTGGGTGGGTTGTGGGGAACATTCAACATACTGCGTCGCAGAGGCGTGTTTCGACGAAAGAGCGCAAGCAGAAAGTTTTCACCACTGACTGACGTTTGCTCGTAAGAAATTTCGATGACAAGTGGTGAATCGGCGACATTTTCGTTTTGGTTAGGTGGATGAGAAGATACGACAGAAAATGTACAAACTACGCACTACGTGGAACGACAAAGTGTTCCCAAAGAGCAAGTTGTACGCGCTGGATTTGGCGATCCGCAAGATCGATCCTGCGTGGCCACTGACTGCGCCGAGTCCGAACAAACCGGTGGCAGCGCCAGTTGCAGAACCCGTCACGCCGACGTCGATCCATGTCAACCCGAGGTTCCTTGTGCAGGTACGTGACTCAAAAGAAAAAATATATATATTGGATGGTTTGCAAACAAAAACCATGGAGGACAGTTCATGAAAAATTGCGACACACCGGGAGGGTCGGAATGAAAATTAGGCGAGAGAGTGTGCCAATGGAGGCCGGGCGCCAAGTTTCTCACCGTTTTTGATGGGGCCAGAAAACTGCAGCAGTCGTTCGTGGTTGGCTGCTGCTGGTTTCACAACGAAATACGACGCATTCGGGAGTGCTTGGATGGGTGTTTTCTTTACGCGACGAACTCAACTCTGCACATCTTCCGATACGCGCGACACTGGCGGTCGATTGTGTGTGAATCTTCAGCCAGATGCCGATTTGTGGCGTGTGAAGGTAAACACTGACCCGCCATCTGCCTGCCCTGCAGGAGCGACGAGACACGGAGACCGAGACTCCAGATGTCATGCGCCAGCAACTGCTCGCCAAACAGCAGGAGCTGCTGCGCCTCCAGCAGCAGAGACTCGAGCTGGAGCTCGCAGAGGCCAACTCGCGCCTGGAAAACGAGAAATCCGAACTCAAGGCAAAAGAGAAGGCGAAGGAAGTGGCTCAAACGGTACGTTGATGTGGGTTCTTGAGTCTTGGCTGAAAAAGTAATCGTGCTCAAAAAAGTTTCCAAGAGTGGTGCGAGCTTGGTTTCAGGAGGGTGACTGTGAGTGGAAGTGCGCGTTCGTTCAGTTCTGCGACGTTTGTTTCAGACATCTGGGGTGAGCGGGACGGAGTCGGTTATCCAGGCCACAGTGCCAGCAAGTGCGCCGCGTCAAGATCCACGGCTGCACCGCGACCCACGCATCGCCGCACGCCAACAGAAAGCGTCGTTGCTGGAGTCGGTGTCGCTGGGGGCGGGCGACACCGTGACGGTGCACCAGCCTCTGATGATCCCGCCTCAACCAGCACAGAGCAGCGCCTTGTTCACTGCTGCGGGAGAAACCGACGCGTCAGGGGAGAAGGGACACGCCGCTGCTACACCCAGCGTCCCGGAAACTGTACCTGAGAAACCACCGGAGCAAGGTGCGTCTCCTTCTTGTTGCTTTGTACGAGTAGTTGTTGGCAGTCCTTGGGGGACAGAAACGAAAAAAATTGGTTGAAAATGCACGTTCGCTGAGAGACAAAATCATGAAGTACCACTCACCTTTGCTTTTTGTTGCTTGCGTGTCGGATTGTGAGAGTTCCCTTTGGTCTAACAGGTGAAGCAGCTCGTGTTGAACTGCCCGTCGCAACTGTCGCGCCACAGAAGGTTGACGCTGAACTCACGAGACTCACGTCAGTCCAGCCCAACACACCTGCCTCACCCGTCTCGGATACCTCGACCACCAAGCCGTCGTCGCAGTCATCCGGAGCTGCTGAGAAGTCAGTGAAAAGCAGTGATGCGAAAAATGGCCAGAAGGGTGCAAATGATCAAGACAAGGACAAGAAAGGGTCCAGCAGCAAAGGAAGTCCGAACAGCAAGCAGAGTTCACTCGAAAAAAGCAAGCGAGATGCGGTTGATCACAAGCCTGACTCCGGTGGAAAAGAAGAGAAACGAGGTGGCAAACGAAGCAGTGATTCGAAAGGCGTCAAGCGGCAGTTGGACGACAAGACAAGTAAAGGCAACGGTGGACGCAGTTCACGCGACAAAGACACCGGTCGCGAAAGTCCGAGAAGCAAAAAGCCGCGCAGGGGCGATCGAAGATCTCAGAGCCCTTCCTCTCGAGACTCTGGTGAGTTCCGTGATGCACAGCACCGGCGTCTGTGGTGCTCTGTTTTGGTGTTGTGCTTTGTTTCAATCTTCAACGTTTTATCTGTCCAGGTGTGTGAAAGGCTTTGCAAAGCTGATGACATTTTGAAACCAGTCAGTTGGAGTAACGTTCGTGTGAAAATATTCCATTTTGCGAGAAATGACTTTTGGCTATCCATGACACGTTTGCTTGTTGAGCAGGGCGCTACGAGAGCAACAAGTCTCGGAACGACAGGAGCAGGAAGCGCAACTACCGGTCTCGCGGCAGCCGGGGGGACACGCCTGACTCGGAGACGGAGGTGCGACACCCGAAGCGCTCTCGCTCCAAGTCTCCTCGCAAGTCGTCGTCGCGGAGCGCCTCGCTAGAGCAGGACGCACCGCGCGGCAGAAGACCGTCACACGAGCGCGGTCTGCATGCGCGCCACGGGACGGACGCTCCTCAGTGAGTATTTGCTGTCTGCAGCCTTGGTTCCATGTTGTGTTGAGCCAAACGGTCAGGTCAGATCATTTCCGTTCCCGTTCTTCTTGGTACGAGGCTTGTCCCTGAATATTCCTTGTTTGTTGGTGATGGAAGTGATCGGTCGCAATCGTGTCTTTAGATCGAAGGGTTGCTCAGGTCGACTGTTCTGTCGGCTTTGTGCATTTTCTTCATTGTGGGAGTCGCGATGATGTGTGATCACTTTATTTTGCGTTTCAGTGACACGTACGAAGACGGCTGGACATATCGACCACAAGCTCTGCAGCGCCGGGGTCTGCAGCCGCCCGGCTACGGTCACGCGCCCCTCAAGAGCCCCAGCAGCGCCAGGTACGTGAGAATGCTGAACGATACATTTTTGCGGCTGTGCGGGTCTTCTCCATCCGGTGTGTGCGTGTTGGTTTTGTTGGGGGGGGGGGGATGAACAACGGATTAGCTCACACACACACACACACACACACACACACACACACACACACCACCGATCCGTGGCTACTTGGTCAACACGCAACAAGTTCTCGTTTGCTGGCATACCGAAAAACAGGTTTGGCCGGATTTTGTTTGTTTGCCGTATTTGTTTTTGCATTTGAAAGATCTTGCCACCAAAAGTCATGCGAACTGCGAGCAGTAAAAATTGTGTGGTAATACTGGCTACGTATAGCTGCGGGCTCGTTGATCTCGGGTCTTTTGTTGTTGGTCCTAGGTTTTCATGTGCGTCTTCAAAAAACTCAATTTGTGTCATTCGCAGGTGGAGCCAGTTCAAGGCGAACCACGCAGACAGTTTCCCCTTTCAACAGCCACGGCAGAGCATCGAGCTTCCCTCTTTAGAGCGCAGCGTCTCTGACGACCCTCTCAGTCCACCACCGCGAGACCGTCGCCGTCCGCCCTTCCGCTCGCTGTCGGACATCGGACCTGCGGCCGAGGGCCACAACGGGCCGCAGTCGCAGATTCTGGACCGAGTGAGTGAGATTGTGGCGGAGGCAGACCAGCAGAAGTCTTGTGGAAACATTTCACATGAGCAGCACCAGGAGATACTGAAGCAGGTGTCGGAGCTGTGTCGTCTGCAGGAGGTGAAACAACAGTTGCGTGAAAGACGGGTGCCGCCCTTCGAGGGTGGACCGCCGCCGCTGCATGAACAGGGCGCACATGCAGACTCGCACCCGGAGGCAGAGGTGGAGGAACTGCCACTTGGACAGTTCAGTCCCACTCTTCCCGACGAGGACTTGCCCCAGCCGAATGGCGAACCAAGCCCAGAGGAGGACGCATCTGCTCCGTCGACGCTTTCTCCCCCTGTGAAAGAACCTCTGTTACCCACACCTGACATTCCACCAAGCAGCTCTGCAAATGATAAACCGCGACCGACGAGGAAACGACCACCCCCTACGAAAGAAAGACGGGGACCCAGGGAAGGACCACGGGGGAGCGCAAGAGGGCCTCCTCGCGCTCAGCGCGTGCCTCCCCGGTTGGACGACTCGCTCCCGAAAAAACTGCCCCTCCCCAACATTCGCATCCCGAAGAAGCAGAATTCGCCTGTCCCTGATGCGCGAGGACTTGTGCTGCCGTACGACACCGACAAGTTCTACGTCCCGGTGCACGACTCTCGATGGTACCGCCCCAACAGGGACACGAACACGTTTCCGTCAGAGTTGGTGCATGAGATCTACATTGATGGCCTGTACTATGAGGTGGGATTGAACCAAGCGCCGCGCAGCATTTCAGTGGACAAGGGAATCCAGCTCACTGTCAACGTGGACCATGAGACGAAGCAGGTCTTCATCAACGACAGCTGCTACTACAACATCGGTGACCCGAAGCGTTCCATCGTCATCGGCGGCCGCAGCTACAAGATAATGTACCACGGCCCACTGCGCCGCCTTTGGATTGACAGCGTCATGTACGATGTCTGGAGTGACGCGCCGCCAACGCGCATCAAGATCGGCGACAAGGAAGTCGGCTGCTGCATCGACGCCCTCACCGGCGAGCTGCACATCAACGACGAGTTCGTGTGCAAGGTCGGGTTCGACTCTGTTGTGGCCGAGATCTTCGGCGTCAAGAGGACGATCACAACCACAAGGCCGCTGAAAAAGATCCTCGTCGACGGTCAGTTGAGTGAGATGGACTTCAGAGGTGCCTATCCCTGTGTCAAAATAGGGACTGTTGAGATGGGCATCCGTTTCGATGGGCCACCCAGAGAAATTGAAATAGACGGGACAGCTTTTCTGGTGAATGTGCACAAGGGACGCAAGGTGAAATTCGGCAACGTGAATCACGTGATTGCCTTTGGTGGCCCCGGTCACGAGGTGATCATCAACGGGAAATGGTACGAGTGCAAGTTCAACGGTGTGCCCAAAGTGATTCAGCTTGGAATGAATCGTCACTGCATCAAGCTGTCGCAGCCACACCCCGAGGTGAAGATCCTGGGACAATTCGTGGAGGACAAGAAGAAAATCAAGCAGTTGAGCGGTGGCGCTGTTATTGATCCGGCGCTGGATTTGGAGGACGAAGTGCGCTTCGTGCCGCCGCCTCCTACCGAGAAGCGAACGCGGCCACGCAGCCCGTTGCGCGTGCCCGAAGTGCCAGAGCGCAGACCGCCTGCACCGCACGAGGGGCCGCCTGACGCACAGCAGCGTCCGTCACGGCCACCTGGGCCTGCGGGGAGGTTCGATGCTCCGCCGCACGAAAGACCACCAGGTGAGGCGCAGTCTACTCACACCACGTTGTTACAAATGACTCGATACATTTGTCCTTGGCATTGACCACGGTTCACGCCAGTACAACACAGATGCTATCACTGCAGGTCGGTACGATGATCACCGGTTCGACGATCGAGGAGCGGGTCGGGCACCCCGTCCCCGCGGCTATGACGACCCCGATCCCCGCGGCGCGCGGCCACCTCCGCCGGCGGGCCGCGAAGAGCGGGACCCGTGGGGGTGGGACGAGCCGCCTCGTAGAGGGCCTCGCGTGCCACCGCGCGGTGAGTATCCGCACACAGGAAACCGTTTTCGGACTCTCCGATGTGTCTACTGAATTGATCAGTGTATCGCAGCGGTTGAAAATTCGTTGGTGTGTGACACCAGTGTGCGAGCAAGCTTTGCTTTGTCGGCAAAGGTTTGCTATTCAGGTGAAAGAAAGATCCTTTAAAGTGAAGATACCACTGGAATTCAGTGTGAATGAGTGGTTTGAGAGTGTGATTTCTCATGCTTACTGACGGCTTGCCAGATGAGTGCTGGGAGTCGCAGCCTTTCGAAGTGCTTCCGTCTCCGTCGAGACGACTCAGTTACAGCCCCCAGATGCCTCCTCCCGGTGGCCTCATGTCTCCTCGCTTGATCGGTAAAATAGATGGTGCTCCAGCTAGTGTTCCTGTTATTTCCAGTTGACTGTTCTTGTCTCTTTCTTCTTTCCGTTTCTTCCAACGGGTTCGTTGCTGCTTCTTTGACCAGAATTTCACAATCTTCAAGCGTTTCGCTGTCAGTTCGTCTGAAAAACTTGTTCTGGCTTGTTTTGTCCGTTGAAGGTGTCTGGATGAAACAGTGAGATTCGGAAAGGGAAAGAATTCTTCCGCCGACCACAGTTCAACGGAAAAAAAACTAAAAGTTGTGCGTTGATCTGCAGATCTGCCTCGTCTGTTGGACGCTCGCGACACTCCTCCCAGAGACCCGCGCGCAGGTCCACCGCCGCCTCCTCGAGATCCGAGACAAGGTCGAGGTCCGCGAGAAGGCCCACTCAGGGAGGTTGGAGGAGATCCACGAGACGCATTCCCGTCACGGGAACCGTTGCCTCCCAGGGATCTGAGAGAACCTTTGCCTCCCAGAGATCTGATGGACTCGAGAGAACCGCTACGTCCTCGGGATCCAAGGGATCGCCGTGACCCTCTTCCATTGAAAGACCCAAGAGAACCTCTTCCTCCAGATATGCGGGACCCAAGAGCCCCGTACCCACCGATGCCTCCAAGAGATCCCAGAGACGTGCGGGAGCCGCTGCCGCGCAGGGATCCTCGTGATGTTCCTCCGTACCCGTACGAACGAGGACCATACCCGCCGCCTGCGCGAGATCCTTACGACGTGCCTCCTGGACGTCGTCCGTATGGGTATGTCATGATACGAGAATTTACTCCAATTTTGGGGATTTTTGCACGTTTGGGCATCTCTGTACGGAGACCAAAAGTACAAGTGAAGAGTTCACAGTTCCCAGACAGACTGATCCAGACAGATTGATGTGAACTTCTTGCTCAGGTACGATGATCGGTACGACGATCGGCGCTGGTACCCTGAGGCTGACCAGTACGGCCAGTGGGCGCCTCCGCCTGGACCCAGAGACGCGCCTCCATACAGACACCCGTACCCCACACACCCGGACCAGTCGTACGGTAAGGCTGGCGATTGTGGTTTGTCAACATTTAACATACAGCCTGGAAGTTGCGTACTCTCAGCTGCTTTACAAGTGACATCCCATGATTGAAACAAAAGTCGATCTGATCACAGGCGGCCCGATCCGCGCACCCGCGCCGGACCCACCCGTCAACATCAACGACCTGCTGTCGAACCTCATCTCCACCGGCCTCATCTCGACCACGGCGAGCACCTCCACCGCTGCGCCCGCCGGTGTCCAGTCCGATGCCGCCGCCACCGCGCCCAGACCCTTCAACGCCTTGGTACGCTATTGTTGTTCAGAACTTGATGCTGATTCCAAAAATAAGGTGGGTTTGCACCACCTCCCTCCCCCCCCCCCCGATGGGCCTGCTGGCTGAGGCCAAGTTACAAATGCTCTGGCTGTTGAAGGTACACCTTACAGGCTGAGTTTGTCTTGTGCCCCCGCAAGTCCACGCTGAAACTTGGTCACGTGGCCCAACCAAAATGGCCACCAGACCCACTCCTGCTTTTGGATTTCTGGACATCTATAAAGTTGAGAATCTCAACTGGAACGGTTGTAAGTGACTCTGTGTGCGGGTAGTTTCAGTACATTGTGAAGTGTTTCTTTCAGGAGTTCATCAGTGGCCTTCAGAAGCGACCTCCGGCTGCTCCGTCAGAGAAGGTGGAGGACGTGCCCAACCTCACCGAGTTCAACAACGACCTCTTGAAAAAGTGGGGCACTCACTCACGGTTTTCCGTTGTACATTTAGTTGATTTTTAAATTCGCCATTCGAAGCAGCAAGGATGTGTTTGTTCGCTTTTCGTTCGCCTTTTTGACTGCACGACAGGGAGTCGACGGTGGTCAGGATATTTCAAAGATTTGTGGGCTCTTTCTTCAGGAAATTCCGAGGTTCGTTCCAGTCACTGTACGCCGGGATCCAGTGCTCGTCGTGCGGGTCTCGCTTCACGCCGGAGCGCATGGACCGCTACCGCGAGCACCTCGACTGGCACTTCCGCCAGAACAAGCGCGAGAAGCAGCAGATCAAGGTGGGTCCTGTGGGTCGTTCGGTATTGGCGTGTTGACAGAGTTTTCCAAAAGTTCGAAGGAGTTTGTCAACGAGAGCACACGCAAGCGCAGTGATGGACGTTCGAGAGAAGCAGTTCTGAAGGAAGAGAGAGAAGTGGATTGTGGCCACCACGAGACTTTTTGCTTGTCAAATTTACAACACCCGCGCGCGATGTGTGTTTTAGGTTGCCAAGTTCCGTCGTTGGTATTACACGACGAAGGAGTGGAAAGATTATGAAGAGTTCGGCGACCTCGAAGAGCAAGGTACGTGCCTTTCAAGAAAAACACTGCATTCGTGATTTTCCAATTGTGAATAGAAAGAGCAGCATCGTTCAGTGTATCTCGGTGTCTTTGGTTGGACGCTTTCCACGCGTGCATTGACCGCTACTTCTGTTCTCGTTCACAGCGCAGAGCGCTTACTTCGAGAACTTGAGGGCCCAGGACGGCGCGCAGGGCGTGTCGAGCCCGTCGGGAGCCGGAGGCGCCAAGTCGTCCACAGCGCCCGCTGCCGACCAACCCGTCAGCTGCCCCGTCGCCTCGGGCAGTGAGAACGATGACGTGAGTGAAGCTTGCGTTGTTGAGGTATTCTCAATTGTACTGTGAACAACACGAAACTGAGACTATACCAAACTCGGCGCGTGCACGCTACATTGGGCAACTCTTGTCACGGTTTTGCTTTGTATTTAGGGGTGCGACATCTGCGGTGAGATGTTCGAGCAGTTCTGGGACGAGGACGCCGAGGAGTGGCACCTCAAGGACGCGCTGCGTGTCAATAACAAGGTCAATAACGCCGTCAAGTCGTGCAGCTGAGGTTCAGCGTTGCTGTGTCGAAATTTCCAATGTGTTCAACAATTTTGTGTTGATTTTCAGACGTACCACCCGACGTGTTACGAGGACGCGAAGAAGAACCATTCGCTGGAGCCGGAGACACCGGGAGGCGACAGCAGGACGAGTCCGGAGCTGGAGCCGACCAACCCGCTCAACGTGCTGCTTACCTCCCTCAACCCAACAGGTGAGCACTCACTCTAATGTGAAGGAGTTGTTTTGAATCAAAGATGTTCCAAAGGGCAGAGAAGGGGTGATCGTTGAGATGAGCTGTAAAGAACTTGGTCCACTGACACAGGTGCGAAGGCGGAGCCGGACACGGCGCCTCCCGGGAGCGGCGGGATCCCGATCGTGAGCATGCAGCAGGAGGTGAAGCCCGGCGTGTTGGCTGCCGCCGCCGCCGCCGAATCGGAGCCGCTGCCCGTCGCCGCCATCAAGGAGGAGGTCGAGCAGACGCCTTCCGGTGAGGGACGCTCGACGCGTGTTCTGCGCGCATTTTGCATTGTCGACGGAACAACGAGAAAAGGCGAACATGGGCTCTTTCGGTTCTGTCTGCTGGACAGAGAACGGGACATGTGTACAGTGAGTTTGTGCAAAACATGACAGTGTTTGTTGTTTGTGTAGGGAGCGCGACGCCGACACGAGACGAGCCGACGGAGACCGAAACGAAGCCCGTGTTGAAGGAAGAGGCGACGGACTCGAGGGTTGCGCCGGTCGCCGACACACGGGCAGCCGACCGGCCAACGTCAAGCGCGCCTCCAGCCGAGCAGCAAGTACGAAGACCGTCTCAAAATAGACCGATTGGAGGACCGTACATCTTTGTGTTTGGTCAAAAATGAAAACTTCCTATGCCACATAAATGTATTTGGTACAGCTCATCAACCCACAGTTCAAGAATCTTGTGATCACAGCCAAATGACTTCTTTTAACTATTTAAAAATTAGATAAACTTGATTGTTTGCTATCAGAGATTAATTTTTCCTATTGCCAACAATTTTTTGGAATGATAAGGTGTTTGTACTTCTTTTTTCTCTCAAGTTTATACCTAAATGTCTCAACCTGTCGCTGTAGTGTAGGATAGATAATCATATTTGATATTTTTTGAGTACACAGTTGTACTCTTGAGTATAAAAATTCACTTTTTTTGGTGGATAAAAGGTACTAGATCTACCAGGCAGGGCAAGATGTACTTGTAATGTTCTTGTTAGTACACATACAATTGTACTTGTGAGAACACTTTATGGTCCTCCGATCGGTCTATTTTGAGACGATCCTCGTACGCATCCGTGGTGCAATGAATCGTGTTTCCCGTTTGGGTACCGAGACCAAGTTCGTTTCCATGCACGAGTCAATACGAAGATCAAAGCTCTTTCTTCGTTGGGAGATAATTGAACTTGATCTTGATATCATTGTCAGCATGTTGGCCCACATACCAAACATAGGAAAATGGTTGCGTGTTAATTCAACTGCGTTTGCTGGACGAAAATGCAATTGCTGGGGAAGTGTTCTTTTGTTTGCAGCTTTTGAATGATAGGGATTCAATTCTTTCTGAATCATCTTGGACCACGGAATCTGGGAATACCGTTTTGTTGCCGACAAGAATTCTGTTGAATGTCAAACACCATCAGGTCATCGCACACGCAGTTGCCTTACGCACTGCTTCTTTTTCCAGGACACGACGGTCCCGGTGAAAGTGGAGTCTGCAGCGGGTGGGGAGGACGGCGAGGCTCGTGACGACGCCGCGGAGGACCGCAGCGCGACGCCCACGCAGGACGAGCCCCCCGACACCCCGACGCAAGACGAACCTCCAGTGTAACATTCCTTGCAAGAAACCCTGCAGTCGATGTGAGGCAGTGTTGAACGGTTCTTCGCCTTACATACATCTAGGAAATTATTGTTGTCTTTGTGAGTGTGCCGTTCTATCGGTCCGTGCATTTGCTCATAGTTTGGCTGGCGTCCTTACATCTCTGGACAGATCCCCATAAGCACAACACACACACGCGCACACACGAACACACACGAGCCTGTGCTTCAAACTTTGCTGTACAAGGTGTGGCCACTCGTGTCCGTACATTGTCTTCTGCGACAGACCCCGCCCTTGTACAAAGACAATTTTGTCAGAAAAGGTGAAAGCATGGAAATACTTTTGCTTGAATGTGCCTCGACGACAGTTTCCCTCACCCGCGACAAAAGATGTGGCTCAGTTCTGAGACCACACGCGCTGTCTCCCTCCCCGACATCCTTCTCCGGGCCGGGTGCGCAGTGAGGCAATAGCAGTTGTGTTCGGGTGTTCGCACCAATGGGTTTTCTTTGTCGAAGGAAAAGTTCTTTACTTCTGTCGGTTCTGATTCGTTGTTTTCGGATGCACCCACGAGTGCGAGTGTGGAACGCCCTGTGTTGTTCCTTTTGCGATAAGATTTCAGTGTCTTGCATTTTTGTCTTCGATAATTCCCCTCCCTGTCTCTCACTCCACGGGTGACACCTGTTGTGCCTCCACATCTTCGAGCTTGTTTCTTTCAATTTGAACACTTGCTTTGTGATTTTTGTGGCCACAGGGCGCGGTAAGGTTTCAGATTTTACGAGGTGTTGGGGTATCGCTGAAGATCTTCATTCTGCAGATTGTTCAGCTGCTGAATGTATCAACTTTGCGGCTCACTGTTGTCTACCTAGCGAAAGTTGCCTTTTGTGCTCGAGACGTGCCTTACGTGAGTAATTTGTGCGAGCAAACAAGGTAAACCGACTTGCTGTTTCTAGTCCAGCCTTCTCAATGATTCTCCACGATTGCTGCGTATTTCTAGCGCAAAGTGAACTGTGATTTGGACACGCTGCAGCTCAAAATGGTTATTTGTGTACACCATCAAAAAACTCACAAGCAATAATTGTTTTGTGCTGAATGTGTGAGCTGAGGATGTCGCTTGTCGCCAGACATTGTCTTGTGAGTGTCGTTCCACATCGAATGTGACTTAGGTTTGTGCAGTCAAGTCCAGATTGGGACATTTTCAACCTTGTATCACTCGGTTTTGTGCGAACTAAACGTTTCTTGAGAGCGTGCCAATTTCCAAACACCCGATCACTGGGTCACACGTTTTTGATGAGGTGCATGTTACACACCCCTGAAATTGCCACGTGATTTTTGAAGTTGTTTCAGATAGATCTGCACGAGTTGTCTCTGTGCTCTTTGTGAAGCAAAACCAAAGGATGACAAAGTAAATTGCGTTATGTTTGTGTGATGCCTGCTTGTCAAATTTGTTTCTTTTGAAACGAAAACATGCAGCCCGTTTGCCATCCTGGTTCTTGTTGGGCAAAAGCATGTGCGTGTCAAGGGAACATTCTATTGTTAAATGTACAGTTTGAATATTTATTTTTTGTAATAAAGCTGCTTTGTTCGAAGCAAGCAATGTTTTTTTCTCGTGCACATTTGGCACGGAGAATGCGAGCAAAGGAATCTACCGTGGGCGGACGGATTGCAGTCCAACCATCGCAACTTGTGCAGTTTGTTGAAAGCGACTTTGATTTGCACTCAGATTCCGAACTGGTGTCACTGCAGTGGCAAGGTGGGTCCACCGAATCAACAGCGGAGCCAGCAGGATCACGTGCAGAGTCGCGTGTGTGCTGCAAGCCCGATCAGGGGAAGGACACAGAGGGTAGGGTTGCGGTCAACTTGAGTCGGACAAACGTTGGCATCATATCGTGGACTTTGCAGGTGGAATCGTGGCTCATGGTGGTTGTGCGTCACTTGAAAGACACGATCCCGACACCTGCACTGATTGACCGCAGAACCTTGTTCAGCCCAATGGTCGCTTCTCAGGTGCACTGAGCAACCGTTCAGCTTCGAGGAATGCGAGCTCTGTCCGTCACATGTGTTTTACTATTCACAGAACAACATTTGTTGAGGTTTTTGTGCATGAGGGACCTGTCGCGCGGACGAAAACTGACGACGCGTCAGCTCAGCGAAAGCTCAGTTCGTCCAACAACTTCAAAAAGAAATTGTGAACACGTTGTGAAATTGAATGTGGCAGATTCTTCAGTGGAAGTTGGTTTTTTAAGAAAAAGTTAATAAATCAGAAAAAAAAAGTGAAATCTCGTTTTGTGTTCGTGTTTTGTTGCCAAAACGTTCGAGTCGACGCCTCAAAATAGCAAGTGCAATGAGGTGCTTTTTCAACGCTGTCTGGACTCTACAGTTCGAAAATTTGGCGAAGCTCAGATTTCATCGGAGGAGCATGCGGGAATGCAAACTGAAGACACTGGACCATCAGTGAATCCGCCCACGAAACCTTGAGGGACTATCTGATGATGAGCGAGAACTCTCCCACCACCTTTCCGCTGACTCCTGCTCAAATCATGCGGAGAGCTGCCCTCGTGTTTGTATCTCAAGAAAACAGATCACGACACAATCACAAACACAGCCCCCGGAAACCTTCAGCAACAACATATACTTGTGCATTTTGCCGAGTTGCTCACCGCTGCATGCAACATGGGGGGCGTTACACGCGCACGTTTGTAAACACACACGCGAAATGGCTAGATCTAGAGGTCCACACAAGTAGGAACATTTGGCTGAACAAAAGAACAACAACAGAACACGAGGCACATGGTTCTGAAACTTCAATTTATTGTCATTTTTGGGAAATGGGTCTCTCCAGTTCAGGAGTCGTGTCTGGCTGTTTCAACTGCGATGCGAAATTTTGTTGTCAGCAACAGTCGATCTGTGTAGATGCAAGCGATTTTCCGAGGAAAGGAACATGCGCTGAGGTACCGTAAAACTCCACGTATAAGTCGCACCTGCGTATAAGTCGCACCCCAAGTTTGACCCCCAAAACCTGCTACAAAATATTTTTTGCACATTGTTTTATTGCACAAAATGAAGGGGTCTTTATCAGAACAATTTGGTACACTGAATAAATGAAGGTAAAATTTGCTGAAGATACTCATATCTGTTCAAACTTTTAAATAGGATGATCAAGAAATTTGGTCCTTGCCTCTTATTTTGTTTGTTTTTATCAAAATTTTTGATAAAAATTTAGAAATTTTTGAAGTAGTATGTCTTCTATAGATTCTATCAGAGCAAGATGACAAATGCAATTCCCCTCGTATAAGTCGCACCCCTACTTTTGATGTCACAAGTTGGGGCAAAAAAGTGCGACCTATACGCGGGGTTTTACGGTATCTTGACTTGTCTTGAAAAGACATCACCTTTTGACTTCGGTCTGATTCCGGATCCGCAACAGACAAAGCCCTTGTACAAGTGTGTCTCTGATGATCTGATCCCATTAATTTCCGCGCGTCTTCACACATTATTTGCAGATCTGTGACGTGACCGACTCCGGCAGATCTAAACCAGCACTGACAAACACGACCAAACGTGAGCATGTTGACAGCCAGGGATAGACAAGTGTGGCCGCACGAGTGTACGCCCGCCCGTGTCACGGACTTGACGCTTCGTGGAGCAATCATCACGGACTCACGTACTTTCAACTTTACGCAAACAAGAATGTATATCTAAACCGTGGCTTTGCTTTCAAACACTCTCGAGTGCTAGACCCACGCAGCTGTTTGCACTGCACGATTCTGCAGAAATAACCCGCAAATGCGTCAATAACGATCAGCCGCAAAAACCGCAGCTCATCATATTGAGAAATGTATCTGCACCAGATGCGCGTCCAAGAACGCTGCGAGTTATCTGAACCGCCAGAACTTTTTCTTCCAAATGTGCACTTTTTTCGTGAATAAACACAAAAAGAGGCACACACTTGGGATTCTGAAAAGACCGTTGCCAACAGAATCTTTTTCCGAGTGTTTGTGTTTCCTCCGAACTCTTGCGTGAATTTGATTCTGACCAATGCACTGAATGACTCCTGCAGAGTTCTCATCTTCAGGAAAGATTGCGTAGGCACTCAACACGCCTCAAAAGAAGCTACTCACCCAATTACTTTTGTTTAACATTGTTCACCAGAAACAGTTTATGTTGTAAATCACTTGTTTTGACTACAATGCCGCTTGCTCTCCGCTGCTTCAAACGACCGAGAAGTCAAATATCAAGGTAAAACGAGTGTTTTGAAAAAAGAACATCTTTCTTACGGACAAATGGTGTTTCTGTTATGCGGACTGAACACAAATTTGAGTTTTTGTAACTTTGCAAAGTGGTACTTGAGGAAATTATGTGCTGAGGTCGCTGTCAACATGGTGCAGATTTGTGATGCAAAATAGAAAGCAATCTGTCAAACAAAGGCAAATTGCCAGTCTCTGTGAGTGTCTGTTGCACAATTTATCTCAAGCACTAAATGGCTGTTTTCAACGTGGACTGATTTACTGTAGTTTCTTACTGACTCTTGACTCCAATCAAACCAACCAAAAGGAAAGATTTGGAGCTGCAGCAAGCACAAAAACATCACAAAAGTTTCCAAAAATGTGCGTGTAAGAAAACTAGAAGACTCAGTTTCGTTGCACCGGCTCCCACCATCAAGAAAACAGCACATTGAACTTGACGGGAGTTCTGAGTGCAGCGACGGACAAAACGGCAGGTAATTCCGGGTGATGGCATGGAAACCGCTGCGGTGAGCAGCGCGTCTCCGGCGACCACAGCTTATCAGCGGATCAGCATCTGTAAATCAGCATTCGACACCACGAACCTGAGAGATAAAACAGTGCCAATCGTGAAATAGATCTCTGACAGCTTGGAATGTTGTGATGGAGAATGAAAAGAACAGAAAAGCGCAACAAATGGGGAGTTGTCAACACGAGAAAAAGTCGCTTTTGTGCAACAATTTGAACTTGTGAACTTCATCCCGAAATCGGAACTTTGTTCGGCGTCGACTTCACGCGCGTGTGTTGGTGCCAGCGTTATCCCCGTTGGGTTGCTCTGGGGACAAAAATTCGGGCCATGCGCTGGGGTCGTGCAGGAAATTGCACGGCTCGTTAGGGTTGTAAATAGATCGGATCGCGCGCGGCGTGGGAGCCCGGCTTCACGAGGCTCGATCACTGACGTACCGCGCTCCATCGCTCGCATGGCTCATAAATTCATCCGGCTGGACGTCACCCCAGCGTGCAGTCGTCAGCGAGATTCCCCTGGTGCCGCTGACACGATGATCTGTGACGCTTGCTAGTTCCTGTGAACCGAAGACTCAGTGACGAGGTTTGACCCGAGATGGTCATTCCGCTAAATCTCGTGACTTTTGGCCGTTCGATATCATCCGAAAACATCACGCCCAACTGGAAACTTAGGTTGAGGACTGAGCTTCGCTTTCACGTTTTTGTTCGCCAAAACTTTTGCAAGTTTATTCTGCTACATGTCTGCTCAAAGCATCTGTGCTTGCGAGTTCACCTGACATTTCTGAAGTTGTGCCTGAGCGCACAAGCTGTCTGAGCGTATCGCCCACATTTGGCTGGGCGCAGCGGGCGTTGCCTCGCGAGCTGGAGACGTGAAGGTCAGGCAGCCGGGGAATGGGAACGACAGACGTGCGCCCGACTGCAGTCCCGTGTACCCTCCACGCTGCAGGAGGGAGCGGGCGCGACGGGTCGCAACGGGGCAGAGTGTTCCCGATGCTCAACGAAGAATCACTTGTCAACTTGAGAAGACAACTTCACAAGACTACGGTATCTTCGTTCGTTTTCTGGTACACAACCCACACAGGACCCGCAGACGACTTCTGCACTCAAAAGAAATGAGTGCTGAGGTGGGGGCACTGCTTTGGTTTACTTTTGTTCCTTTTCCTCTCCGCAAGTGCTGAGGTGGGGGCACTGCTTTGGTTTACTTTTGTTCATTTTCCTCTCCGCAAATTTTTCAGAATTTTTGCACGAAAAAATAACTCCACACACCACAAAAATTCTGTCGCAATCTTCTCACGCGATTGTTGAATTTCAGGGATTCGAACGAAGGCGGACCTCGTCGGCGGGAATTGAGCAGCTTTGCACCCCACGAACAGTGAGCTGCGCGTGCGATCCCTGATAATGCTAATGTGCATCTGTAGTTTATGTGAATGGAGGCAGATCATCATGCCAACCTGCGAATTCGCTGGATAAACGAGTGACTGACACACAAAAAGCTTCCACTACGAAGAAGTACAGCTGCAGAAAAAAGCAAATTTATGTGTGGAAGGAGCGATACCACTCAAATATCAAGACCAAGTGTACAGGCTTGAGGACACAATGATGGGATTTTATTGATCAAAAACTTTGCAACTGTGACAGTGATTGAAGTGGTTGCTGGAAGTTGTCTGCAAAGTGATTTGGAAGATTTTTCACTTTGGATGGTTGTCTGACAGCTTCGTCGAAGTCTTGAGTTTGTGACACAAAGTGCCCGAAAGCAACTCGCAAATCCCTTTGAGACTCAATGCACACCCTCAGTTCCAATTTGGTGAGGGTCTGAAAAGGGCTTCAATGGGTCTCCAAAAACGGGTTGCAAACAACGGAAAGGAGTGCAGTTGCGGATTCAGGCAATTTTACTCGTGTTGTCTTGTGTTTACTTGTAAATTACCCATCAATGCTGTTTCTGTGTAAACGAAAAGGTTGCGTTGCTTTCAGCACTGTCGGTTCGGTTTGTGTTCGTTTTGAGGGGAGGAAACCAATCTCTGTTTACATGTGTACACTGAGTGAGTGCTGCACCAGACAAGAAGGCCTCCCTGACTTGAGCCCAAAGAACGTTTGGCTCAGTTAGGATGAATGAAAATTAGAAATCGACAGAAAGATAACACCCAAAGGTATCTCCGGATTTTTTTTCTGCACGTATAACCCTTTCTTTTTGAAAGGAAACATTTGCACAATTCAAAGCGTGTCAGAACTTCTGCGGCTTTGGTAAGAAGCATCATATCGGCTGAAAAAGTTTGGATTGGGTACGTTTCGGCCAGTTTGGAATTGACGGAGACGTTTAACAAGTTTATTTTGGAGATAATAGGAGTTGCAGGCTTCAAAGGGAAAGCCATTCGGGCGAGTCGATCTCAGCACAGGTGTGAGGCCTCAGCACACCGCCTGGACTTCGTATCGGACACACAGGAGCCAGTCCAGTGTGCTAAAGCAGAGCTCGATGTGGAAATCAGGGAGAGCAATCTGGAGGCGGTGGTGAAATAAGAAAAAGATGTATTGATGCGCGAAAAGTACAAGCAGATTGCTTATCTCTCTTCGGGCAGGTATAAACCGAACCTGAAAGCCACATTTTCCAAGTTTTTCGTCTGTACCTCGGAACTCAAAGGAGGCAAAACGTAGAATCTCTTGTGTCAAACACAGACACTGGATGCTAATCAAGACACACAGAGGCAGAAAGTTTGTGGTCACTGTGCGGCAAACGCTGCAACAAACCGGTAAGAATTTTTCTGTAATGGATTTTGAGGGGCATTTAATTCTGATCCTTGTGGTTTTTTTCTGAAACTCGAGCTCCAACAAGTCAGGCTGCTTTTGTGCTTTCGTTCTCCTTGGCAGGGCGCGCATTGATCAGAAAGGAGAGTGAGCAGTAGGGCGGGAAAAACACGGCTGGAGTATTGCTTTTCCAGAATCACTGCTTTTTGGCAGCGAGTTTTTGTCACGAGTGCAGAGCCGCACAAAGTGGGGGTGGGAAGGACCGGGCACTTCGACCACAGGTGAAACGTCGAGTGTGTGTGTGTGTGTGTGTGTGTGTGTGTGTGTGTGTGCGTGTGTGTGTTGTGGAGGGGGTCTACCATCCAAATGAGGGCGCACATTATCCAAAGGGAGAAAGGAGTTCCAAGTGTTGCCACAAAAAAAAAACAACAAAAAAACAACAAGAATGAACAACCCCAGTGTCATTTTCGCTGAGCGATTTTAGCAGTTTTTTGTGAGTCATACTGAAGACGAAACAAGGTGCGACACACTGTCAGTTCAATTGTTTTGTAGCCGAAAGCAACATTGTATTGGTGAGTGTTGACAGAGATGTTTCACAGAGAAAAAAGATTTTTTGAAGTCTGGGAGTGTTCACTTTACTCATGAGGGAGGGAGAAAGGTCAACTGGGCCTTCCAGATGTTTGGATAAAACAGATCAGAATTCGAGCAAAACCTCTGAATCTAAAGCTGAGATAACACATCTGGAATCATAAGTTTATTGACAGAAAGCATATCTGACATTTCTGTGCGGCTCCCGCAAAAAAAAGCTGGGTTCTCGTACTCGTAAATGAGTCAATTGGAATCTCAGTGGCATTGCTCAAACTGCCTGGGTGGCGGGCCGTGCTCAATCTCCGCTGTTAATTTTCGTTTGCGCGCGATCGTGTAAACACAATTGAACTGCCATTCCTGTTAGACCACAAGGAGATCGGAAAATATTGAACTTTGAGGGAACTGTGCCTTTCCTTTCAAAGAATGGCACGCACGAATAAAATACGGGCGAAGGAAGGCAGCTTTTGGATGTAAAACTTTGCGGGTCGAGAAAGAAGTTGCGCCAATGTTTGTGCGATCGCGATTGGCGAACACAGCAGGTGATGAAAGTTGCTGCATATGACAGGGCGCCGTCACTTCTTTTTTTTGCTAAGAGCAGAGAATGAAAAATGTTCAGCAGCTTCATTTGCGATGGAACACTACAGTGCGCACGCTCTTTCGAACAACTACACTTCCCTTCTCACCTCTTCTCGCCTTCATTTCACGACTGCGTTCATTCATTCATTCATTCATTCATTCATTCATTCATTCGTTCGTTCGTTCGTGCGTTCGTTCGTTCATTGAAGTTTTCACAAATTTATCTGCTCCAACCTGCAGTTCAGATGTTACCATGACCAGTTTGATAGATTGAGGCAAATTTGGACATTCAGGGTTTTTTGGCAGGTTCTTTTCGGAGACTTTGTCAACCACGAGTGCGGGGGAGGAATGCGGTCACCAGAGTCCAAAAGGCGAGCCGCAGCAGAGATGAGAGTCGGTGTGCTCTGAGCAAGCAACCTGACCGACTCGCGACTCGCACAGCGTCAGCAGCCAATCAACTGCCGGGTGGAGGAGGCCGCGCGGGCGGGCGGCAGGCATGGCTCGGGGCCGCTTATCCCTGGGTCGCCTGGCTCAGGCTGTGCGCTCGTGCTCCCACCACTGCTGTCGCAGACACGGCGCACTGAGCTGCTGCAGGTCGGGTGGACTGTGCTGCAGCCGCTGCGGACACCTGTGGACCGGAGGCACGACGCCTGGGGACCCGCCGTGGCGGCGTTGGGCGGGGCGCCTCACGATGCCAGTGTGCGGCGCTGCTGCGCTGCTCCTGCTTCTCACTCTCGTCTCTCAGTCGCAGGCGCCTCGACGCGCGCGTGAACCCTTCATTGACATTGGTCCGCACGAGCCCGATCAACCCCAGGCACTCTCGGACAATCCTGGCCCAGCATCAGTTGAGATGACCAACGCCAACTTCCGGAGAAAACCAGAGAGAAGACATCGCAAGGTGGACACTTGGGGACATCTACGCAAGATCCAGAGGAGCATCGCATCCAGAGATCACAGGGATGGCGTCTACATGCAAGGTCAGTGAAGTTACATCAGCCAGTGTTTCAGCAATTTGTGCTCGTGACCAAGAAATTGCGGTCTGTGAGTTCCCGGTCTCTGAGTACAAAAGAGCAAATGCTCGCGCAAAGACAAGTGTCTGAGTCAGAAAGTGGTCTTTGTTCGCACTGTGGTTCTGCTGGTAATTTCGCTTGGAGCGAAACCTTGGTCAGCAAAGTTTGCACTCAAACTGCCTTTCTCCTCGATCACGCCAAAGGCTGATCGGCGGGTTAATTGTTCGTGAAGGTTATTCGTATCCAGTGGCCTTCGACACAATGAATTGCAAGTCCTTTCTGTCACTGTTGGCGATGTTCACATTGTCCCACTCCCGAACCGCTGAATTTGCACGGTTCTGCGGATCAAGGGGGCAGAGGCTTTTGAGGTCTGGGCCTCATCGTTCCGAAAACTAGACCAAATGTACCCTCTGATTTTACGCCACAGGATCCAGTTTGTTTCACTGTTCACGATACCCTTTCCATTTTTGGCGTTGGACCAAGGCCCGCCCCCATCCACTCCATTTCAACATTTCAATCCTGGATCCACTGCAATGGCCAACCAAAATCTCGTGTGGGCTGCAGGATTTTTTCCCAAAGCAACATTGGAGTTTCTTGCATTCAAACCGCCTTTTTACTCGGAAGATCACATCAAAGGTTCCTCTGATCCAACATATCTTGTACTTTCTGCATCTTTGAAGGCCCACACAAGCACATATCTGGGTACATGCATGGAAAATCAAAATTGCACGGGTTGGAGAAACATGTTTGCGTCGTTGCACTTGCAATCCAGCGAATTTAGTTGCAATCACGCAACCACTTTCGTGTTGAAACGGTGAAAGAAAGAACAGAAGGAACGAACTTTTGTGGAAGTGTGCAAAACAACGGCATTCTGCAAAAATAGTATCCGCATGCGAGCCATGGGAGGCGAAAATCCCACAGCGAAGTGAAACTCGCACCGCTGCAACCCGCTGGGCGAGCTCCGCCCAACTCGTGTCAAAATCCAGGTCGTCTTTCCTTCGGTGCGAAAGATCCTGATGCAAAGTACCGAAAAACAAAGAATGAATGAGGGGAAAATAGAAAGTGCCAGTATCTGAGAAATGTCCTGGAACGGGACTTTGAACGATAGAGATTTGTCCTTTGATCTTTCATCATTTTTAGGCTGTCAAGGGAAATGCAGTTTTCAACAAAAAAAGACACAGCACATGTGACGTGGAACTTTTGAGATTTTTGTGAGCATCCGGCTGAAATTTTTTGGGGTGAGAGGGACGGAAGGTTTGACGGATCTGAATGCGATTTGAGATCGAGCACAGGGATGTTTACGTGCACATGTGCGTGGGGAAGAACCAAGGATTGTCCGCAAGGATCTGCTTATCTTCGACCACGATCGTGTTTATGATAAAGACTGACGAAGGAACAGACGTGCTCGCCACACGTCTCCAACAGGAAAAATTGTTCGAAGCGCTTTCTTCCTCGAGAAGCCAAATGCGCGAAATTGAGCTGCTGTGTTATTTCACCTGTGAGACAGGCAGACTGAAAGCGGTTGTTCGTCCTGATCTACAGCCTGTTGAACAGAATGCTGGATGTTTGTCTTCACATTAGAAAGTCGTTGGTGAAGAAGATAAACTGTTTTGGATGCTGCTGCTGAATAGTTGCCCTCAACGTCATTTCAAAGGCGCGGGCCCAAAGCGGCTGCGCATGCATGCCTCCACCGCAGTTGGCAAAAGAACGATTCCTTCGTTTTCAGCAGTACAAACTTTTGAACAGACAGTCTTGGAATCTGAAAACGCTTCTCGCAAACATGCACGTACATCGCATGCAGAATCAAAGCCAAAGGTCTTGAAGGAAAGAAAACTAAATGTTGTTTCACTTAGCTTCTGACCCCAAGGGTCGAGCCGCATGTCGCGAGAAATTTGATTGATATGGGGCGATAGAGTCAAGAAAGTTTGATGATAATCTTTGTGTCTGCGGGGTCGAGGAAATGCAATCTTTTTCTGTCTGGACTGACCATCAAAGGAAACGCTGTGTGGCCACTGAATGTGAGGAACTGATCCAGAGAGAGCACCCGGAGCCCTGAAACCTCCGTAAAATTGATTACCTCTCCCACCGACATTGCTTCGCAGTACGTTTGTTTCTGTCATGTTCACTTTTCAAAGTTGAAATCGCCGTCTCCCTGAATCCGTGGATCTGCTTTTGGCGTCGTCAGAAAGCAAGAAAGAAAGTAGAAGTACGAGTACCCAGGTGTGAGGCTGGGGCAGTTTGGTTGGATTTCGAAACCGTGCCATGGGTGCCGCAAGTTGTGTTGGTTTCATTGAACAGAAAACTGGCTGAGTACCAGATTCGTCAAAATTGACCAATGAACAGAAGAGGCGCGTCTCATGCGTGAATGAGAGTTACCTTTGTTTCAATGGGACTTCTGGAAAGGTCAGCCAGTTGGACTTCAAAACTTGTGTTGAATTCTTTTCTGGCCCCAGCCTTGAAATTTGGTGACAATTTTGCATTGCCTGACTGCATGGGTTTCCTGGTTGCAGCCTGGTTTGGTTGCATGTTTTTGAGTGAGTTGAGGCAAAGGGGGAGGGGTCACCCATAGTTCTTACGACTCGCAATGTACGCGCTGTTGAGAAATTTTGGTGGTTATTCGAGCATGGGGGGAGGCATCTTGATTCGATCACATTCAGAGTTGCCAGTTTCACTCAGAGCTCGTGTTGCCCGCAATTTATTCTCAAAATGAAAGAGGATAAATGTTAGAGTATCTGAGTGTTGCAAAAACCTGACATCATGCGCACGGATTCGTGACATTTTCCTGGCAGAAAAAGAAGAGCCTTGCTATTGTTGCAAAATAACCCCTCGCTGAGAGAGACACCCTACCCGGTGTTGTGTGCAACATTTCACTGTCAATTAAGCTGTCATCGCAGGGACGCACTTTGTTTGTGCTCCTGAACAATCGGGCGTCGATAACAGTGGAATGCGATTTGATTTTGGTCTGCCGGGGTTTGGAGATAAGAATGTGTATCAGAGAAGTCTCATCTGTTTTGCTTTCAGGTTTTCTGCCAGACTGTTTGGTGTTTTCTTCTTCAAGGCCAAATCCTTTTTTCAAAAAGGAAGAAAAGTCCCAGTTTGGGGGTGGGGCTTTCAAAGAAGTAACAGAGTGTGAGTAAAGAGGGTGGTTTTGTTGATGTGATTGAAGTGCTATGTGGCGCGAAATTTAATGGGATTTTTTTTTTTCATTTCCTGGGACAGGGGGCCACTAGTTAAGAGCCACAAACCCTCTGCAGCCGGCACCAGAGCAGCCCTTGAGCATCGAAGCGTCGAAACACCGCTTCCCTGGCTTCAATACCCACAAAATGTATGAGGAAGCCATAATCTAAATGCCTCACCTATTTTCGCACCTGCTTCATTGCAGCGTTGATAGCCCCAGATAGCCCCTGCTTATGCGATGTACTGATGCGCCAGATGAATACAGCTCTTGCTGACAGGTGTCAATCACACCCTGCTCTGTTTCCACTCACATTCACATCATACATCACACGTGCGTCGTGCAAACAGAAAATGTCTCGAGGGCGCATTGCCGAACTGCTGCCCGAACAAAGACCTCTATCAGACGCAGATTCACAGAAAAGTTCCACTGCGACTGGGAACGGAAATGGTAAAAACTCATAACTTGGTGAAACTCTCAGTCAGTTACCATGACTTTTCCATTTTCTTGTGCACCACGATGTGCTCCGCCCTGAGTAATGTGTACGAGAGTAGAAAATAGGTTTTGTCATTCACCATAGTCATGTGTTCACCGCAACTGCAAATGTGTAACTCACGCAGCGATGATGACTGAATGGCTGAGAACGGCGATTCCAGTGATTCATTCGGAGAAAAAGAGCTGCAGCCGGATTCCTCGTTTGGTGGGTCGAGGTGATGAAGGCTCAGGTGTCGCACAGGTGCGAGAGCAGAAACGCGCACAGCGCCAAAATTCGGAACTTGCAAGTCTGTGTGAGTGCATGATCGTTTTCCGTCGAACTCACTCAGATCGGTGTGTCCCAGGCCGAAGCAAATGTTTGGAAAGCATTGAAAGCAAACGCACAAGAAATGAGTTGCCTCGTACTCGTCTCTGATCACCCTGTTTTTGAGCTGAAAAACGACAAGAAAATGTTGTCGACGCTTTCGTGTGGCCAGAGAACAGTCTTTTTTGTGTTGGATGCTTGTTTCTTTCAAAAAGCTGCTCAGCAATAGGCCTGTTCAGCAACATATACGACCCGCTTTCTGAGGTGAAAAGCAACTGTCACTGCACATAACTTGTTGACCTTCTGTTGCTGCATCACTTGCTTGGTTGAGATGAGTTAACGCGAAGAAACGGCGAAACAATTGTCTTACTGATCATGTTTCTGCACCGTAAATCAGCTGCACCTCCCGACTGAGTAATTAGAGCCGCCGCCAACCGTCTGTTGGGGAAGGGATCCACCAACTAACTGTACGTTGGGAACCAACCATTAAAACCACTGAAAATCCACAGGGAGCAGGGGATCTGCCAACCATCCAAGAGGGGTCTCATCACCAACCCTTCGTTGGAGGAAGCGGTACACATGCAAGAAGAAGTGCGTGAGGCAACCAACTGTCCGTGCAATGCCCCAGTCACGCACCCCCCTTGTGTGCCTTGTTTGGGATGCGGCTGAACGGGATTGGGGGGAGGGGGCATCCTGGATGAGGTAACATTTACCTTTGGGCACCTGCTTCACAAGCCCTCTTCACATGCATACCCTTTTTGTGTGCCCCTTTACATGCCCTCTGTGTGCCTGCTCCTTTTCAGATGGGATTGAAGGGACAGGACTGGATGCGAACAGCTGGAGACACCACTCACAATTGAGGCGGGTGAGGTACCAAGTGCTCTTTTTTTTGTTTCAAGCACACAGTGTTCTTGCCCGAAAGGGGCATCGCGTGATCGTGCACCGGGTTTTCCCCCACCTGTCCTTTGGGGATGATGGTCCACTATCAAGGAGAGGGCGAATCTCTGAGAACACACACACACACACACACACACACACACACACGACCAGCCACAAAACTAAGCCTTGCTCCGAGATAAAGTCACACCAAGTGAGAAAGTGAAATATCTGTGCGAGTCGCACAGAAAGATTCTTGCTGCTTTCTCCACCCTCTCATCCGAAGGAAGAGATGTCTTGCACGTGGCAAATCACAAGTTGTAATGACTTCTAGGGGCTGAATACTGAATCTCACGAAGCAGGATTTCAGCCCACGCAGCAGCAGCTTGTTACGTAACAACCGTGGGTTTGAGTGCAGAGAGGCCGCTTCAGCTTGTTTCTTGTGTTTTTTGCAGCTGGATATTTTCGTTGCGTTCAAGGAATTTGTGGCAGTTCCGCGATGGGTTTTGTAAGTGGTCGAGGTGTGGTATTGACCTTGCAGCAGCGGTCCTGGAGCTGGTGTTTTACAACTGATTGAACATTACTGCACAAAACTATTTGACCGACACCCTGGCAGGCCACTCTACAAGGTGCTGCAGCCGCGAGATCATACCGACCACAGGTGTCATCAAAAGTTCTGGTCAGAGGCTGATCCGACGTTGAGTCAGTCAGAGGACCATCCCTCAGAGTCCAATCCTTTCTTTGAGCAATTTAGAATGGGAAAATGAAAAACTTTGCACCAGCTGCAGTGGATACGCGGGGAATGGGGCCTGGGCGACCCCATTTTGTGAGCCGCAGGCAAGCTTGCTTCAGTTTTACGTTTCAACCCATGATTTGGACCCCAAGATCAGGTGAAGCTTTTCCAGTGAGGGGGTGCACCAGAGCGAAAATCTGCACAAATATGTCAATATTTGCTTTTAATCGATTTATATATTTTGACAAAGAACAAGAACAACCTTTTGCAGCTGTGGTTCTCTCCAAACTTGTGTGGAACGTGCAAAAATTGCCGTGGAGCCTCAGCAATCATCAGTCAAACTTGTTGTGTCAACTGTCAAGTGTGTTGTGGCTGCAGCAATGGGACGGTCCCGTTGCTGCAAGCTCTGTGTAATATCTGGACGAGGCTTCTTGGACTAAACAGCTTCTCAGTTGATCCTGTCTCCAAAGGCCAAGACACGATTGTGGGGCTGTGTTGTGGCGTCTTTTTTGGGAAATTACTCACGCGACCTGGAGTCACTGACACTGCAGACCTTCACCTGGAAACTCAATACAGTGTTTGCACACAAGAGTAAACACAGTGAGTCTGTTGGGCTGATGCGTTGGCGGGGTGGATTGTGGCCTCTGCACCGTGCCTTGGCTTCATGGCCTTCTCTCCACCTCACTCAGACTCCCTCTCTTTTCAGATTGATACACACTGTGCTGGTGCGGAGTGAAATGTTTTGCATCTTGGTTTTCTGAGGAATTGTGCAAGGATTTACGCGCGTGTGACTGCAGGACATAATTGCTTGATCACCTGCTGTGTCTTGTGACGGAAGGTGTTTGTGCAGTAAAAACTGTAAAAACAAAAGAAAGGACATTTTTTTACGGACGTGTACGCTGATGCTCAGTGACAAAGAGGTGCCAGATGCTGCGTGCAAACAAGACTATTTTGTGCCGCGCGGATCTGCGATGAAAAAATCTTCCAAAAAGTCAATTGATTGCACGAACTGAGAAAGTGCATTCTTGAATTCCGAACCCGCCAGCTGGGTCAGATTGTGAGTTTGTGCCTGAAGTATGACCACAAGCGAGTTCAGTTGCGAAGGGAAGATTCAAGCAGTTGGATTTCAGGTGTCACTATTCGGATGTGTTGTGGAAATGTGCCCGGACGTCAGCGCCGGACAATTGCTGCTCTGGACTGTGTTGTTGGTGGTCGTCGCGGTGGATCCACTGCGCGCCTCCCATGACGCTCACGACAAGGATGACAGGAGCGCGGCGATCCCGGGCAGCAAAACAAACAGCGAGAACACGACAGCGCCAAACACAATGATTTTGCCCAATTGTTGCGGGCCAAGCACAACAAACTACATGATAAGAGCGCGCTGTGATAGCACTTTCCGGAATGAGACGCTAAATTCCAGAGGTGAGACTTTACAATCCTTTGTGTCGAGTTCCAAGCGAATTTTCGTTGAACTGCTGAAAAGAGAACGAACAAAATCACACCCATTTCATCTCAAAGTGCGCCAAAAGGAAATACCTCCCCTCATTGCCCATGCATCCAAGATACCGTCTTGAGACGACGCATTTTTCTGTAGACAAAATTTAGCCAAGTTGGATATGTCTTGGAATGTATTTTTCCTGGCGTAGGAGCAGGACGTGTGTAACGTCTGTGTTCACTTTATGTTGTAAATAACAGCCATTTCTTTTCGCCGCCGCTTCCCTTCCATTGTTTGTTGGAATGAAGCTTTGGCGAACCAGCGAACCAAAGGGCTGTCTGAACTTTCGACTGAAAGTGCAGAGTTAACTTGATGTGAGTGGGAGACAAAGAAATGTTTGAAGGACAAAGCTCAAGTTCCAAAGACATACGATTTTGGACAACCCACCGTCACTTCTGTTTGTTGGGTCGCGTGCAGGGATTGGAGGACAGGGTTGTTGCCCAAACTATTGTTTGGCTTCGCACAAGCTTTTTTCTCTCTCTCTCGTCTCCTCACAACAAGCATCGCTCGTTCTTCGCAAGTAGCGGTGTTTTGTGTTCCCACTCTTATCCCGATGGGTTAATTGAGAGAGATACACCTCAGGTAATATTATTCTTTGTGTTCCATTGAGTGTTTACATTGAGTTGAGTAACTGGTTCATGATTGTTGTTCTTGTTGAAAGAGAAGTGGGTAACGCGGGGATAAATTCCTCACGGCAAGAAAAACCTTGCAATGAATATACCCGGGAGCTTGTGGATATTGGTGTTGTAAGTTTGACACTGCACCAGTTCAGTGGCTGTTACGATGCAGACCTCGAGAAGGAAATTCTGAAACAGATCCTGGTGCAGTGATGGAAACCCGTGAAGTCCTCCAGTCCTCCAGAAAAACAACTGTCTTGCTCGTTTGTGCGACACCGAAAGAAGTTGCCCCTGATGGTTTCTACAACTCTGCAGTCACAAAACGTGTCATGTGTCCTCGCATCATGGTAAAAATGGGTTCTCACCTCACAAAAAAGGTGTCATTGTGTGATTTCACAGGAAATGTTTTTGTACAGTGTGAGAACCTTGTCCATTGCGTTTTTACCATGCACCGCAGAAACAGAGAAGACTTCACACAACACAAATCATCCACGATAGGTGTAATCTATTCCCAGCGAAAGACATCAGAGACCCCATTCTGGATGCCGTTTTCTGTCTCGAATTTTTGACGAATCTCTGATGGGACCTCATGTATGCATGGGAAACAATGGTGCTTGGAGGATTTCACCTCCTCGCTAACGCGTTTCTCTTTCTACACCGGCACTTGCCCCTTTCGCTGATGTTGATTATCGCATCTTTGCTGGGATTCTGAGGTCAGAGCCGACACCCACAAGACAAAGGGAAGAAGCACGATTTTCCTGGTTCTTGAAACGAAACAGAAAACACAAGACCTGGCGTGGAATGATACCAATGACGAAGACAAGGCCTTCAGATAAAGAGGGTGAACTTAGTACCAGACTGACAACATCGGGTAAAAACATAAAAGCTTCGATGACAAATGTTCAGCTTCACGTGCCAAGTTGGCAAAACTCTTGAAATCGACTCCACAACTTCACCTCAAGACGAACAGAGAAACATCGGAACATTAAAATCCCATCAAACATGGCAAGAACACGAAGAACCCTTCTCCAAAAAAGGGCTCAAACACCACTTGCCTGCTCCCGTGAGCCACACATTGGTCACTTGGCTTGCCAAACTGGACTCTGGAGGACTGTACGGAAATGGAAATGTGGAAGATGGGGTCTCCGCATTGTTGTGCCTCGCGTACTATTCATGTTCGTTGCTTGAATTGACTCCGGATTTCAAAAAGGATCGTAACTCGGACAGGGGTCACAACGCCTTCACAGAGGTTCCAAATTGTGCTTGGTTTGTTTTCTCATGAGGGGTGTGACCAAAAGGGTGGAGGTCGGTGGGCCAACGGCAACAGGGATGGGGGACTTAGCCATGGGGTGATTTGGCCAACAAGTGGGAGGTCAGTGGGGGCCGAAGGGGGACTTGGCAACATGCAAGGGGGACTTTGCAGCAGGGTGTGTTTGACCAATTATGGAGGGACTTGGCCAACAGCGCGGTTTTCGACCTTTAGAGTCTATCAGAGAGTGAGTGGGGTGTAATGAAGCTTGACGTGGGGAGGGTGTGACACACATTGTGTTTTCTTGGAGCTTCCCACATCAGAAAGAACGCAACAACCGCCACGCCAGCTCTATACGATCGCAAACAAAGCACGAGCACTTAGTGTTGTCCTCGGATCCTGTGTGCCCGAACATTTGTTTCACTGGCAAGGAACATTTGACAAAAAGTACACAGAGATGAAGATCAGTGCTTTCAAGTGTGAAATGTACTTGACATTGTATCTTCAGGCCATGAAATACACACCCTTGCTCGGTCTCTGGCCGAAACAGAAGGAAAAGAAAACAAATTTCCAGGAGCGAGATAACACAAATATTGTATCAGGTCTGTTGCGGGAATGCAAAGCACAACAAACAAAGGAAGATCCCATTAACCCAAATGATGGAGGAAATTTGCGCTGCAGTGCAAACGCCCACAACACTCTTTCAGTTTGGGTGGCCTTTCGCTGATCAGGAGCAATGAGATCAGGAACGGAGCCAAAGGATCCTGCGGCCCGTTTCGCCACCCGTCTCCAAAATTGAACGCAACGCCCTAAGGCAGGGGTCGACCACATCAAATCCAAGATCCATCTCTGAGCAAACTTGTGAGCTCTGGTAGTTTGTCTGAAAAGGTCCGCGCAATCATTTCGGCGTTTCGCACAAGGGAAAAGAGAAGACAAGACCAGACATTCTTTTCTGAATCATTTTTTCGCACATTTTACCAATCAGGTCGAAATGATCAATCTCTCTGACGGCAAAATGTTTTTGTTGTTCCCAACATCTGCAACAGTCCACAAGTCTAGCCCCACCTGAACATTCTTTGCTGCCCGTTCGCCACAAAAATTAGTTGCCAGACCGAATCAGTAAATCAAATGTCTCCCTCGACATCTCCGTTCCAGGTAAAAAAGTCACGAAAAGTCCAAACAAATCGCACAAAAAGCGGGTGATGAGAAAAGCAGGCTGGAAATGTTGCGAGTTGTTTGCACATACATTGATTATTATGGCTCATTTACCACAGAGCACAAGTCCAAACACTCAAGAAGAAGAGTCTTTTGTTTCAGTCAGAGGAATTCTTGAACTGCAGGAAGATCTTTCTTCGGGGTGCTTTGTTGTGGATGTTATTTTCCCGGATCAACAGTTGAATGCGGAATTCTGCAGAAACTTTTGTCGACTGAAAAATGACACGCTCAAGTTTAAATGTTTTCCAGGTGCTTCCAAGATGCAGACCAGCCCCATTTGGATTCTGGATTTCGCGAGACACATGCAAGAAGAGCCATATCTCATGGTCTCTTTCACTTCCAGGGGCCAATGAGTCTTGAATTAGACAAAGCCAGTGTATTTTCTCACTTCAAACATCTTCAATTTGCATGTCGGAGTTTTGAACAGGAAGGGGCCAAAGGGGGCGAAGACAAGAACAGTTTCAAAATGCTCAGCGTTTGCGTTGAGAAATTTTGAACTTTTCTCCTGCGTCCACACGGATTCTTTGCCAGGAACCTGCATCAGTTCTTCCAGACACGAAAGGTCTGCTTACTTTCCGTTGTTGATTTCGTTTGTTCAGCGATTTGGTGCAGGTTTTTGGAACACATCTCTTTGACAGGTTGCTGTCACTACTCCCTGCACCAAATTCTTCAGGTCGACGCAAATGGCTTCCCCGAGAAAAAAGTGGACCACGGGCCTGGGGGCCCTTGGGTCTATCTGCAGATTTGAACGGAAAAATACCACTGTGAACATTGCGGTATGCATGACAAAAAGGCCCTTTTCGACCTTCAATCTACTGGTGAAAAGTTTGCTCGCAAACAAACACAATCACCATCAGATGAGCTCCCAGCTGAGCAGAGTGCGGATCCGAACAAGCCCAATGGATTGAAGACGCGTCAGAAAATCCTCATCAATTTTGTTCGCCATGTCCACACATACTGACAAATATATTGAGATACAGTCGTCCCCCCTTAATTCGACAGGGTCGTTGCACGGAAAAACCGACTGATTAAGCGGGGCGACGTACTAACAGGGGTCGTCTTAATCCGACAAAAGCCTGTTTGGGCCAGATGTGTCGGATTAAAAGGTCAGTCGCAATAGTCGCAAAAGGCTGTCGAATTATGAGGACATGGATCTCTCAGATGTTGAAATAAAGGGACCCTCCTTAATTCGACAGCCACAAGAGTCGTGAAAATAGGCTATTGGATTAAGAGAACATGAATCTGGGTGTGTCGGATTAAAAGGAAGGGTCGCAAGAGTCATCAAAAAGTTATCAAATTATGAGGTGCAGGATCTCAGATTCTGCTTCAACACTGCCGAAATAGGCGGGGTGTCCGAATTAAGAGGATACAAACTATCCGGGGTGAATGCAATGCTTTTCTAATGGACTGAGTTCGAGGCACGGAAAAATCGACTGATTATGCGGGCGACGTACTAACCGGGGTCGAATTAAGCGGGGACGACAGTATCACTCGTCAGTTAGTTGGGAGCTGAGGCTCAAAGGTCTTGCCGAGAGCCGGTGGGCTGTGGCAATCAGGCTATTTTCCACCTGTTCAATCACCATGAATCAAATTTGTTTCATCAACTCTAAACGGGTGAAACGGACCCAGTTGTGCTCGTTTCGGTGCGAAAACGAAGTTCACCCACAATACGCAATTGACGAAACCTGACCCACACAACGCCGTACCGACGTTTTTTTTTGTGAATTTGCTGAAATAACAAGAAGGCAAAGCTACGAAGGCCCGTGGTTTTACAGTACGCGGGCTTACCCAAAGTGGGATGATATCTGTTGGCTGCTACGTATCATCCAACCCAGGGGGTATTCAGATGACAGCAAGCATGAACCCATGTCTCGGAGAAGGCCTAATGCTATCCTCCTGCCTGAGAGTGGGCGAGGTTGGATGATGGCAAACATTGTCCCAGGTGGGACACGGCTTGTTGCTATCATCCTACCACCACCCATGTACAGACACACAGACACACGTACAATTGTGATTGCACCAAGCTTTCGGAGCGATGAAAACTGCAGGCTTATGATGAGTGAACAGCGTTGACGTTCATGAAATTGGCAATCGTTGCCTGCGACTGCATGGATGTGTGTATAGTGTGTGAGGTCCCGATCCCTACCTTCAGTTTCCGACGCAGCTGGGTAGAGATTTGCTGGCGTGCTCTCTAGGAGAAACAAAAAGCAGATCAGTCCAGAAGTGATTCTTAGTCAACTTGCAAGATGTCCAACTGGTGGCTTGTGCTTTCCACTCACGTCGTTGTAATGATGCGTGTCTCAGGTGGACACAAATTTTGCACTTGATGGTGTGCTTCCATTGCTTACATCTGTGCACGTCTCAAGGGACTTGGTTGCTGCTCGTGGTCAGCCACCTTCACCCAGGGCTGTCCACTCAGAGACATGCAGGTGTGCAATGCTCATGAGGCATGTCACTCACCAACACATCATGAGCCTCGCGGCTAGTTTCGTTGCAAGTTCCATCCCCAAGGTTTTTATTTCCATCTTCATGCCTGCCCGCTTTTGAGCGAAGTACCTGCAAGTGAAAACGCGTGTTTGTCGTTTCAGATTCGGAAACGAAGAATCGAGCGCAGCCCCCTGAGGTGAACGAGCACGTCGTGGACGTCGTGCAGCAGCCGCGGCTCAAACTGCTGCAGCAGGAGCGCCAGCGCCAGCGCCTCACTCAACGCCGAAAACGCATCGTGCACAGGCTTCAGAAGCAAGTCAATTCTCACAACAACCCAATCAACAGACACTTTCCAGACGAACGGCAAAGAAGGAGGTATGATTCCAAGACCGGAAGGAACATTTTTCACGACAATCATCAGAGAAACCACAACGCAGACGAATTGAGGTACAATGACAACCACGTCGCTGCAAGAAGTGGCAAAGCTCAAAGACCTGACAGTGCTCAAGAAACAAACCACGTCTTTGCTGCGGATGTCAAACAACACGGCATTAACTACGATAGCAATGGCAACACAATTAGTGAATATGTAGACTCAAAGCAGTATGTGATTGAGAACAATCCTGCCCCAGTCCGTCCCAATGCAGATTTTTATCAAGATAATGACGGACAGCGTGAAGCTGATACTCAACAGATCAGAAACTCCCCGGAATATGGAGATCTGAGGGCATCCAACCAGAAACAAGACGTGATGAACCAAAGTCCCGTGGGCCAGGACCCCCTTCAAGACTCAGACGCTCGAACAGCTCAGCATCATCAAGCTCAAGACTCTGTTGCAATACACGAGGAGCGACCAGAACATGTCTCAGAAGTGCAGCCCGCAGGGCGGGAGGCGAACGAGGCGCCTCGGAGTCAGGACCCGGAGGATCCGGCGGTCTCCGACATTCCAGACTTGACGGTCGTGACGGCACTGTTTGATCTGGGCCGCGGTCACTGGCGCTCCTTCCGCCGCCCGCTCGAACTCTACCTGAACTACTCGCAACAGCTGATGGCGCTCAACGTGCCGCTCGTCGCCTACGTGCAGCCCGAGGTCGAGGCGAGGATCTGGAGCATGCGTCGCGGCAAGGAGCACATCACAGACGTCGTGGTGAGTGACACCTTTGGTTTTGCACTGGACTTCATCACGAGAACGTTCAAGCAGAGACAATTGTTTTGACTCGTGCACAGCTGGCATATCTAGCCCAGAAGTTTTGGTCCGAACATGCGGACACAAAGGGCGCACAACTTTGAAGGGTGTTCAGATCAGGGCTCCCTGTAGTTTGGTTTCCTCCAGCTTCCTGTTCTGCAGCATGCCATCGCACAGTACTTTCAAGTCACAAAACAAGAGTGTTCTCGAGCTTCCAACTGATTGGCTAACCTCTGTTGTTGCAGGCGATGAACCTGGAGGACCTGCCCTTCTACCGCCAGTACTACGACCAGGTGGCGCAGATCATGGCGTCGGACGCCTTCAAAGCCAACAACTCTGTGCTGGGCCACCCCGAGGGCTTCTCGCCTGAGTATAACATTCTTATGAATGCCAAGTTTGCCATGATGCACGAGGTCGCACACCTCAACCGGTTTCGCTCGTCCTTCCTCTACTGGCTCGACTTCGGCTACGCGCACGGCCACCCTGTCTACCCTCCTGATCACCGCTGGGTGCCGCGCAACATCATGAGCGGCCCGAACCGCGACAAAATCACCTATATCATGGTCAACGACATCACTCTTGTGAGGGACATCAACCAGCTCTTCAAAAAGCCCGTCGGCCCCGCCGTGAATGGCGGCTTTTTCGGCGGCTCACTGCACGCTATGGACCGTTACTACCACCTGTTCAACGAAGTGTGGGACGCCTGTCTCAGTCTGGGCATCATGGACGATGATCAGACCCTCGCTGTCGCGAGCTGGATGCGCGACAAGGATCTCTTTAACATGGTCCCCGGCGGCTGGTACGACGTCTTCAAACTCTTCAATTGAACCAGTTCGCCTCTTTGTCAACAGAGTGCCTTTGACAAAAGCGCTTGCCTTTCTTCGAAAAGGTTGAAATCCACGAAGCACAACGTCTGGCTTCCAGATCCCCTTTCTCAGTGCTCAATGAACGCGGCATCTGAAGACTTTTTGTCTTCATGCAAGTTTGAAGTGACAAGCACTGCCCATACAGATCCGTGTGGTGACGGGCATCGAGAACAGATGTCGTTCCATCGCGCTCCCGCTGACGAGGACGAACACACACGCACGCACGCTCGTCAACAGTTGCTTTCTCCTCCACACATGTATTTGATTGGATCGTGGGGCGTCCATTGTGGTTTCCAGTCACTTGTGTTCACTTGTGTCGAGCACAAGTTGTAATCTTGTCTCTTTTTCCACTGTCTTTTCCAAACGAGGCAGATCTACCAGGCGTATTTGCCAGCAAGGAAGTGATGAATAAAAACATTCTGCTGCGTTTTCTTCATTGCTTTTTATTGCTTCGTAAATTGTGCCGACAGTGCCGCAGTTGCACCAAAAACAAAATGCTTCAGTAGACTCTGCGTACAAAAATACTCTCCCAGGAAAAAATACGTTTTCATAAGAAAAGATAAAACTCACACACACACAATTTTTTTCGGCAACACACAAGAATGCTTACAATTTCCACCGACAGCGCTGTGTGCGTTTCTTCAGGTCACTTCAACCCGTGCAGTCCAGAATATGCCGAACGAAACACGTTTGCCGGAAGTTTGGGGACGCGATTCGGTTGTCAACAGTTCAGACCTGCGACTGGCGAAACATTGAACGTGATTTCAACAATCGATTCCATCAGTGGGAACTCTTTAACATGCACATGTATGTGGGAACGAGTCCACCAAACCTTTGCTTCGAAGGTGCCAAATGTGCCACAATGATCAGTTGTCGCATCGCTCGTTCCACATTCACATGATAGCAACAAGAATCACTTGTCAGTGCCGACAAGCGACCAGCCCCAGCGGTGGCCATTGTGTAAAGTTCTTTTGCCCAAGGCCAGTTCAAAATACAAAAATTCTGACGAAGTGAACAGTCCGTGTGCACCAACCACGTTGTTCACTCCATGCCCGCAGCACATCATAGCTCTCACGTCATTAGTTTCACAGTGGTGTGACATAATTTTCTCTGAGCTGCTCATGTGGTCACTCTCTGTAGAGACAGCTCTGGGCCAGTGTAGCTCACAAGTGCACGATGTCATGAATCAATGAATTTTGGTGTTTTCTCTCTCACATCACATTGGACTTTGACAAAATTGTCACAAACCCAAGCAGAAGTTTCTGACAAAATTGTCACAAACCGGGGGAACCCAAGTAGAAGTTCCTGCAAGTTGTGTGAACTTTGACAAAATCTGACAAAGAATAAGGAACAATTTGGGGCAGAAACAAACTGAACTTTTCGTGGAGGATTCACCTTTTGTTTTGGCAGCACTTTTGGGTTCATTCTGAGCGTTCTCAACAGGCCAGCTGAGTCACTGAGTATCTTCACACGGCCAGTCGTTGTGCAGATACCTGTCTGATGCAGTGTTTTCTTGACTAATTCTCTTGTGTCACTCCAAATTTGTTTCAGCTTGATGTGAGATAACCGCAGAGCATTTGTTTTGTGTGACATGAAACACAGATTGGTTGTCACTCCATCTTGGTGGCGCAACAAAGTTGACAATTTTTGATGTGTTTGGTGAAGAAACTGCAAATATTCTTTGATTCACGACACCGTGCTTGAGAAACACGCATGTCATTAGTTCCCGATGGATTACCTGTACAATGTCAACAGCTCCGGACAAGTACCCCATCATTAGCCCTCAGGAATAAGCTGAACACTGCGGGAGGGGGGGCGCATGACAAAAAGCTCTTGGCTTGCAACACACAACGTAACTCCCAATTCTCTTTCGACGAATCGAAGCACGAAGTTTTCGTGAAAGTGTTTTTCCTGTAGTAAATAACAGAGGGACGCAGAACACAAGTTAGCGGCAATTCGCCACAATCGACGACTCACAACGAACACAATCTGAAAAATCGCTGTCACACTGGCATTGAAAAGCTGCACCGAGAAGTTGTGTACTGCACTCAAACAGGGAACCTTCGAAACACTGATTCGGCTGAGGCTGAAACCCGCACAAGTTGAGGTAATAACCCGTAGTTTTTCACACAATAGCCAAGTTGCGCACTCACGAACCTGATTTGCAGAGTACTTTGGCAGACGCCCCAAATATCTTCACGATTTTGTCTTCTTTTTCTTCGACTTCGGTAGCTTCATTTGTTGCTGCGAAATTTGCAGTTGGGGCCTCTGTAAAACATGATGCACAGTCAACCGCTGACACCGTGACGCGAAAATGAAACACTGCACCGCGGATTGAGACAAATGCCATCGCATTTTTTCACAACGCGAACAGCAACTGCCAACCAACAAAAAACGTAACGCACCAACGAAACCCGTAACGCACCAACGAACAACGCACTACTCACTTCATCTGGCCATGGGACACAAGAGAACTCTCTTGTGTGATTGTTCGCTGGTGTTCTGTTCAACAGAGGGTCTCGTTTGTTTTGCCGGACAATTTGTTTGTTTTTTTGAGAACCTGCTGTTTGGTTACACCATCTGGACAGTTTTAGCAGCTGTTTCTGTTGCTTGTGAACACCACGTGGATGCGAATAAAACATAAGTTATTGATCATTTGCCCTTTACACGAAAAAATATCAAACTTCAGCCCTCAGACTCACATGATCTTGGCCATGACAGATGTTGCAACAGTTGGAATTTCATTCATGGACTACAAACCTGGAAGTGTAGTTGTGGGAACTGCTGCTGTGGGTTGATCTGCACCGGCTGAATCGTGAGTCCCGCCCTCTGTCCAGCCAATACTGAAATACGCGACAGAAGTTTGCCAGTGGACGCGGAGAGGGCTGTCTCGTGTGTCGAAATTTGACACCAGCTGAAGGATGTGGAAGCCGTCCGGCATCTGGCCACAACTCGTCGCTTTCACACACCTTGTCGTTGGGTCGTGGCACCAGGAATAGCTGCGGCAGGCTGACCTATCTGACTTCTCGCCTGACCAATGTTTGCAGCGCTGAGCAATTGCACTGGTTGACCTTGCACCTGTGAAGTACAAACACCAACAGTTGAACCACACTGAACAGTGAGGGTGGTTGAACGCGTGATCCTTGACCAGCGCATCTTCGCTCACCTGGACGAGGCTGAGCGGGGCGCCGGACCGCAGCGTCGCGGCGGTGCCCGGCTTGAGGTTGGCAGCGGGAATGAGCTGTGTGACGCCGAGCGGCAGCTGGATCATACTCGAGTGGCTCGGCGCCAGAACTGAAACGGAGACAGGTCACTTGTGTGAAATACTGTACTGGAGTTGTTGTGAGTGGAAAAAACAAACAGCAAACGCTTGCGATGAATGTCACCACGTCCAGCGCGAACAACTGCCATTAGCTGAAGAACTGCCATTAGCCTTGGGCTTGCAAGCACCAAAAGAAACTCAACAAGTGGCAACATATCCTCTGAACGCGACACCAGAAGCAACCCTTTGGTGGTGACGGTCTTCTGGTACGGCATTGTTTTTGTTGTTGTCATTTTTTGACGTTCAGATCTCCTTCTTTTTTGGCCAAGACACTTCACCCCACATGGATTCCTGGCTCAACGGTCACCACCCGGAGTGTTGTCGTTGTTACTGACGCAAACTGTGTTGTGAACCCACCTGACGACGTGGTCGTGGTCACGACGCTGGAAGTGTTGGTGCCAGTTACCATGGAAACCAGAGGTGGCGACGACAGAGCTCCTCCCTGTCAACAGAACATTCTATCGGTTTTATCTTTTGTTTCCTTGTTGACATCTGTGTGGTGCAGTTGGTTTGGCTCAAGCGCCTGTCAGGTGGTGTGTGGGGCAACAGGTTCACGTTTCTTCCCCGGACGTCTGACACATGCAAACCACCAAGACCATTTTTTTTCGGCGTTGGGGTCGTAAATGGTGTTCACAAGACCCATTTGTCTTGTGTATCATGTGCGATGGATGTTTCCTTGTGACTCTCATCATCTGTCACAAATTTTGGAAGGGCGGCACAAAGATCTTGGCGCTCCTTCCTTGGGGCGCGCCCGAGTTCAAAGCGAAGCATGCCTGTCAACTTTTTGAGAACACCAACCCACCCACAAACACGAGCAACTGTATCGGCAGATTCGCACCTGAGAGGTAGAGGAGGTCATGATGACACCGGTCGGCGAGGTCAGGGTGTTGGAGCTGCCCGCGGTGCTCAGCACGTTGAGCGGCACCGTGATGGAGCCTGCCGGCAGCGCTCCACTCGGCAGAGACACCTGACATGGACAACCAATCAGTGCACAAAATGCTACAGGCGTGAACATTGACGTCAAATCCTGACTGCCGACAAGACAAATGAAACATTGACACCGTTGCCGTGATTCGGTGCAAAACCAATGCACGCACCAGGCTGTACTCGCCAGATTCATCACGTCAACATGTGTGGATACCTGGACGTTCTGGATTCCGGGCAGGATGCCCTGGATGTTGGCGATGCCCTGGAGGCTCGTGATGGAGATGTTGGGCGGCAGCATGCTGCCCGTCTGACTGCTCGGCGCGTCTCCGCTCCCGTCAGCCGGAGGAACTGAGGATGCCAGATGAAAGTGTTGTACGATAGCATGGGATCGGAACAATGCCAAAACAATTCTCACCAGAAATGCAGGAGGTGGTGCTCACGATAGTTTCACGGTTGGGGTGGGCAAACGGACAAGGCTGAGGGGGCTGTGAACGGACAAAGAGGTGCCTGGATTTTGCGCACTTGTCGCATCCCCAGACAAAAGTCCGATTCTCACCAAGGACTGCGGCGGTGAGAGATTTGCTGGCGGCCGTCACCGTCACGTTGGGCGGCGGCGTCGACCCGCTGATTGACGTGCCGCTCGCCAGAGCCTGCGTGTACGTCGGCAATCCGGAGACGCCTGCGACACGAAAAGACACTCACTTTCCTGGAAGCTACAAAAGCATAAATCTGGAAATTTAGCACGGAGCAAGAAGCTCAAGTGCTCTTCTGAAGAAAAGTGGGTGGCTTGCCGGTCGAGGCAGTGGTGGCTTTGTGTAGCTGGACCATTTGGCGTGCGCGCTGTGCGGCGAGCACCTGCTGCTGCTGCATCGTCAGCGTCACCTGTGGACTCGCGCCCACCGAACCCACTGCTGCAACAAGCCAGAGAAAAGGTCTGCCATCTCGTAACATTGGTGTGCATGGTTGCGAGGATGACGCACAGCGAATAAACATCACTGCTATAACACAATGGCTTGACCTTGTTGAGGCCAGTGTGATTTACGTACCGTGTGTCGGACCTCCGGCTGAAGCGGAGTTGATCTGAAGAGACAGTTTGATCGGTGGCGGCTTCTTGTTGTCTCCTCCTGGACCGATCTGCTGCAAACAAGTGTGGTAATCCTCAGACACGTTTTCAACTCAAGAGAAATGTACCTCGTTGACTACAGACAGCACCAGTCGCAGGGTCTGCCAACTCACCTGGCCCGCAGCGAGGGAGGCGGCGAGATTTGTCGCCTGGGTGATGAGGCTCTGCGCCTGAACGCCGGTGAGCGCGCCGCTGCTTCCCTGCTGCGCCGTCGTCACAGCGGGCGCAGACGAGGCGTTCTGCGGCGGTTGCGTGCACGTGACAGTCGGCTTCTGACCGGGCACTTGGTGCGTGATCCTGACCGCGCGACGTCCTTCCTCAGTAAAAATCTCCGTGAACTGCTTGATGTATTTGTCCACGTTGCCTCGAGTACCCAGCGGAAACCTGAAAACAACCAACAAGGTCACAAATAAGAGTTGTCTCAAGTGAAAGAAGACAGGTTCGAACATCAAAAGGGAACTAGACTTTCAAGTGGAGAATCAGCCGCGCGCAGCGTACATCAGCAGGACAGCACTTGTGTGTGTCGAAGAATGTGTGCATAGTGTTATGTTTCTCAAAAAACAATTGC